>Ga0137432_1000031_pt1 | contig 130559 bp, 92 predicted proteins | sample EasRivERMZT820_2_FD_102337 | JGI IMG/M metagenome (GOLD analysis project Ga0137432, IMG submission 102337) | Soil microbial communities from meander-bound floodplain in the East River, Colorado, USA - East River MetaG ERMZT820_2 | ecosystem: Environmental > Terrestrial > Soil > Floodplain ... | reverse complement strand
TGGTAGCGGGGGCAGGATTCGAACCTGCGACCTTTGGGTTATGAGCCCAACGAGCTACCAGACTGCTCCACCCCGCGTCAATGTGCCCGCAGAGTAACAAGGCAGCGCCCGCCGGTCAAGCGATTAAACCAAGCGCCGCCAACTATTTCGGCTACTTCGACTTGGAGTCGGTCGGTACGATCTTGTACACCTTCTCGCCCGGTCGAATGTAGCCGTAACGCTCGCGGCCCGTCTTTTCGATGTAGAACGGATCGCTGTCGAGCAGCGCGATTTCGTTTTCTAGCAGTGCCGCGTTGCGCTGGAGTTCGGTGATGTTGCGATCGAGGCTCGTGCGTTCGTGACGCAGCATCGCGATTCGAATGGCACCCCCGTCGCCCAAGACGAACGCGTAGATGACACCGGCGAGGAGCAAGAACAGGAAGAAGCGTTGCACCGGAGCGCTCACGACCACCTGGTGCCGATAAAATTTGCGCAAGAACGGTCCCACGCTTCCACCGCTCGCCACCACGGACGGGTTGGTGGGCGCCGTGCGGGCTCGCGGGCGATAGTCCTGAAACGTCGCGGAATCGGTCGTATCCTGTTCCGTCTTCCAGAATTGCATCGCTGGTTCCCCTTTCCGCGTCGTGTGAGTGTCGATCAAGCGAGCGCTGCGAATACCGCCGCGCCCGGGAACATCGCGACCGAGCCCAGCTCTTCGTCGATTCGGAGCAGCTCGTTGTATTTGGCGATGCGCTCGCTTCGACATAGACTGCCGGTCTTGATCTGGCCCGCGTTGGTCGCCACCGCGAGGTGGGAAATGGTGGTGTCCTCGGTCTCGCCGCTGCGGTGCGAGATGATGCACGCGTAACCCGCCGACTTCGCCACCTCGATCGAGTGCAGCGTCTCGGTCAGCGTTCCGATTTGATTCAGTTTGATGAGGATCGCGTTGGCGATCCCGCCGTCGATGCCGCGGCGCAGTCGCTCCTCGTTGGTCACGAAGAGGTCGTCGCCGACCAGCTGTATGCGGGCGCCGAGCGACGACGTCAGCTGCGCCCAACCGTCCCAGTCGTCCTCCGCCATCCCGTCTTCGATGGAGACAATCGGATACTTCTTCGCCCAATCGCTCCAGAACTGCACCATCCCCTCCGAAGACAGCTTGCGATTCTCACCTTTCAGCAGGTAGGTGCCGTTTTCGTAGAACTCGGTCGAAGCAGCGTCGATCGCGATGCACACGTCCTTGCCGGGGGTGTAGTTCGCGCGCGTGATGCCTTCCAGCAGGATCTCGATCGCTTCTTCGTTGGAGCGCAAGTTGGGCGCGAAGCCGCCTTCGTCTCCAACGCTGGTTGCATACTTCTTGTCTCGCAGCACTTTCTTGAGCGCGTGAAACGTCTCTGCGCCCATGCGGAGAGCCTCGGCGAAATTGGGTGCGCCCACCGGCACCAGCATGAACTCCTGGATGTCGACGTTGTTGTCCGCGTGCGCGCCGCCGTTGATGACGTTCATGAGCGGGACCGGAAGCGTGCGCGCGAACACACCCCCGATGTGCTGATAGAGCGGGAGGTTCATCGCCTCGGCGGCCGCGCGGGCGACCGCGAGCGAAACGCCGAGGATCGCGTTGGCCCCCAAGCGTGACTTGTTGGCGGTCGCGTCGAGCTCGAGCATCAATTGGTCGATATAGGCCTGGTCGATCGCATCGAGGTCGATTATCTCGGGGCCGATGATATCGTTGACGTTCGAAACCGCCTTGTGGACCCCCTTGCCCATGTACCGCGTGTGCTCGCCGTCGCGCAGCTCGATTGCTTCGTGCTTGCCGGTCGAAGCGCCGGAGGGGACCGCCGCGCGCCCGAGCGCACCCCCGTCGAGGCCGACATCGACCTCGAGGGTGGGGTTGCCGCGCGAGTCCAAGATCTCGCGGGCGTGGACGTATTCGATGATGGTCATGGGATGAATTGCCACCGAGACGGGGCCAAACAAACTCTAGAAACGCACTCCGAAATGTGTCAACATAAATCAGTTTCAGCGCTTGGAGCGGTTATCTCCAGCGCCATCCGAACGGATCCGCATGTCCGGTGGTTTCGGTCGACGCGCCTTGCCGCGGCGCGTCAGCCGCACCGACCACGCCTCGAAACAACCTGGAGCCGCAACGCCTTGGGTGAGGGCGGCGGTAAATCGCATGCCACCGCGGGTGCGACCATCAGGCGTCTCGTCCTATTCCGAATACTGTGAGAGAAGAGGACATCCAGCTCGTGGCGAGAGCCCGCTCGGGTGACGAACGGGCCTATCGAACTCTCCTCCAGAAATACGAGCGAGCGGTGTTCAGCATTTGCCTGCGCATGGTGCGCAACCGGGACGAAGCCAGCGATCTCTCGCAGGAATCGTTCATCAAGGTTTTCCACTCCCTCGACCGCTACAACCCGCAGTACGCGTTCTCGAGCTGGCTTTTCAAGATCACGTCGAACCTATGCATCGATCACTTGCGCAAGCGTCGCATCGCCACGTTCGGGATGGACGATCCTATCGACGGGGAAAAGGGCGAGATCCAGCGCCAGTACATGACTTCCGACCCCAATCCGGAGGAAACGTATGTGCGGGGCGAAAAAATCCGGCGGCTCGAAGAGGCGATCGCGGCCCTCCCCGAGCACTACCGCATCATGTTGGTCCTGCGGCACCAGGAAGATCTTTCCTACGAGGAGATCGCCGACACGCTGTCCATTCCGCTGGGGACGGTGAAGGCGCGCATCCATCGGGCCCGGGAGATGTTGAAGGGCCTCCTCGACGACGCGGATTTCCTGACCTGAGGCGACAGGCGACAGGCATTTCTCTGGTGGGTAATGGGTTACGGGCGTTGGCAAGGCACGGAGAATACCCCGGGCAGGTTCGAAAACTCTAGCCGCATGCGAACTTTTGCCGGTTCTATTCGTAGTGCCGATAGACGCGGCGACCAGGTGCCCATGGGAGTCGCGCGAAGGGAAACGAGGAGAAATCATGATCGCAAACTTGACCACTCCCTCCAGAGGCGTGTCCGCCAGGCGCGCACTCGCGACGGGACTCGTGTGGCTCTCTCTCGTCGGCGCCGCAGTGGCGGGTCCGGGTACCAGGCTCGAGCACGAAGAGAAGAGCTCGGTGCCATCGGCCGGGAAGAAGGCGCTGGTCATCAAGAACGCCCGCGGTCGCACGGTTGTGGTCGGGCGCTCGGACATCACAGCGGTTTCGATCGTGGCGCTCAAGACCGCGGTGGGCAATGACAAGGAATCTGCGACCGAGATGCTGAGCAAGATCTCGGTCCAAGTGACCGAGCACGGCGACGAAATCGTGGTCGAGACGCGCGACGAAGGCAAGTGGGACCACGATTGGAGCCTCTGGTCGGTCGTCAAGGGCGGCCGCCGGTCCGCGTGGGTGGATTACACGATCGAAGTACCGCATTCGTTTCGCGTGTCGGCCGCGACCACGAGCGGCGAGGTGCGCGTTTCCAACTTGGAAGGCGCCGCCGACGTGACCGCCACCAGCGGCGACGTCAGCATGCGAGCAATCGGCGGGAATTCGACCGCGCGCTTGACGAGCGGCGACCTCGAGGTGATCGAGGTCGACGGCGACTTGTCGGTGTCGGCCACGAGTGGCAGCGTCACCATCGATAATATCAAGGGCAAGCTCGAGCTCGAAGGGACGAGCGGCGACTTTCGCGCGTCGCGCATCGGCAAGGATGCCGATATTCAACTGGCGAGCGGCGACTTCGTACTGGACGGGTGCTCGGGGAACGTCTCGTTTCGTGCCGCCAGCGGGGACGCCACCATGCGCGAGGTCGACGGCAGCGTCGACGCGTCGTCGTCGAGCGGCGATATCGAAGTGCTGATCATCCCCGTGCTCGACCGCTCATTCAGCTTGAGCACGTCCAGCGGCGACATCGTCGCGTACTACGTGCCGGTGAAGGGCTTCGGGTTCCAACTCGACGTGCGCACGAGCAGCGGGTCGATCGAAGGCGATTTGCCGATCAAGGTCACGCGCGCAGACCGGCGCCGCCTGCAAGGAACGGTTGGTTCGGGAGCCGCGCGAATGGATATCGAGACGGCCAGCGGCGACGTCACCATTACCGAAAGAGCCGAGGCCGCGGACAATCGATAGCATCATGAACTGCGAAACAGCGAAGAATTTGATGCAGCCGTATCTCGAAGGACGGCTGCCGACGCTCGAGCGCAACGAGTTCGTCTATCACGTGACCGAATGCGGCGCGTGCGAAACGGAAGTGCTCGCGTACCGGCAGGTGTTTCGCGCGCTGCGCACCATGGAGCGCTTCGAAGCGCCCAGCCGGATACAGGTCGGCGTGCTGGCCCAACTGCAAGCCGAAGACCTGATCCATGAGCCGCGGTTCCCGCTATTCCGGCGTGCGGGCAACGCGTTTCTAGACCTGCCGGCGCGCGTCCGGTACCCGGCCGCGGCGTTGGCTGCGGTCGCCGTCATGTATCTGCCGGTGGGATTCATTCTGGCCGGTACGCGGGGCTCGGTAGCGGGTGTTACGGAAGCAATCGCACGCGGCGTGTTGTGGGCGCAGGGCGTCCTCGGCGGCGTTTCTAGCGTCGAACCGTATACACGCGCCGCACGCACGGTCACCCACGCCGCGACGGAGGTAGTTTCTCCCCTCGCCGTGTTGCTGCTTGTGCTGGGGCTGGTCGGCGTCGTAGCTTTCGCTGCGGCGCGCCTCGCGCGTCGAAAGAAAACATCGGGACATGCACTGTTTACCATCTAGTCAACGCCGTTTCTTCCGCCTTCTGCTGATCGTTTTGGTCGCACTGGTATGCGGCCCGATTTCCACTTCGCAAGCCGGCTCACCGTCCGATTCCGCTTCCGTGACGCCCGAGCCCCCCGACGTACCGGAACCGCCCACGCGTAAGCGCATCGTGATCGGCGGCAGCGGCGTTCGTATCGAAGACGAAGGTGTGGCGGCCGACGACACCACCGGCGACGAGGACTTCAATTTCGATTTCGAGTACGAAGGGGAAGAATACGGCGACGACATCGTCAAAGTGGGCGAGAGCGTCTTCGTGGCCGCGGGCGACGTGGTCGCGGGCGACGTGGTCGTGTTCGGGGGCAACGCGATCATCGAGGGCACCGTGTCCGGTTCGGTGGTCGTGCTGGGCGGCGAGATTCGCGCGCGACGCGGCTCGGAGATCAAGGGCGACATAGTCGCCATTGGCGGCACCATCGAGGAAGACGAAGACGTCATCATCAGGGGCGAAAAGATCCTGATCGGCGGCGGCGTCGCCGGCCGCCTCGGCGACGAGCTGGACATCAGCGCTCGTGCTCTGCGCGTCCTGTTTTTCGCGGTGCTGCTCTTCGTGAGCCTGGTGCTCTACTTCATCACCATGCTCTTCTTGCGCGGGCGCATCGTTCGCGCCAGCGAGCACCTCTCGTCGGGCCTTCTCAGGTGTTTCGGTGCGGGCGTGCTGGCGTGGATCTTGGGCTCCTTCGCGCTTCTGATCGTCATGATTCCTCTCATCATTACTATCGTCGGCATCCCGCTCGCGGTCATTCTGGGCATGAGCTGGTTCGGCGTGGTGACCATTGCGGGCACGGTCTTCGCGTACGCCCTGGGCCGCACCATCGCGACGCGCATGGGCAGCGACGCCGGCGCCTTCGCGCGTCTCGCGATCGGACTGGTCGTGATGGTGATTCCGTCCGTTATCGCCTTCGTGGCCGACACCGCGGGTGCGCCGACCGGGATGTGCGTCTTCTTCCACATTGTGTCCTTCTTCGTCTGGTTCTTCGGATTCCTCGTCGGCCTCGGCGCCATCGTGCTGAGTCGGTTCGGTACTCGGCCGCCGGTGAACACCGAGCCGCCGCTCGCGCGCAGCGTGCCCGAGCTCGCTCCCAGCCCGGGCGTCTAACGCCGTCTCCTTTCCAGGTTTCCCTTTGGCGTCGCCGCGCTGCGGCGTATGCTTGAAGCACGTATGCCGTGTTTCATCCCTAGGGGAACGGTCGCGTTCTTCGCGCTGTGGGCGACCGTTGGCTCCTACCACGCCGAGTCCCGCGCCGCCGTCCAGGAGCGCTTCGACGCCGACGCGTATCGATGGGCACAGGGGCGAATCATCGACACCGTGTACGTCCACGGAAACACCAAGGTCAGGACCCTCGCCGTGCTGCGCGAGATGGAATCTCGTCCCGGCCGCGCGCTCGACGCGGTCGCGGTCGCTCGCGACCAGCGCTTCCTGGGCGATTTGTCGCCCTTCGCCAATGTGGCTATCCATGTGGAGCCGATCGGGGAAGATCACTGTGTCTTGAACGTGGTGGTCAAGGAACGACACACGCTGCTCTTGAAGCTCATCTATCCCGTGCTCGACTACGATGTGAACTCGGAGCGGATCGTGTACGGCCTGAAATGGTACGACCGCAATTTTCGGCGCCACCTGGAGAATTTTTCGCTCGAATTCGTGCGCGACAACAAGGACAACGACAACACCTCGGCGCAGTGGAACACGGCGTGGATCGGGTGGCACCACGTCGGCCTGCTGGCACGCGGGTCCTACTTCAAGCGTCGCGAGCCCTCGGGGGAACTGACCATCGTCGAACAGACGCGCGGCGCGACGTCGGTGTCCGTCCCGCTGACGGACAGCCGCATCTCGTTCTCTCAACTGACGCTGGGCCTCGCCATCGCGGACAACCAAGTCGGTACCGAAGAATCGAACGCGGAGCGGGAGGAATTGGTGAGCCCGACGGTCGGATTTCGTTACGACGGCCGCGACGGAACACTCAAGCCGCGACACGGCGCGTACTTCTCTGTGAACTTGCAGAGCAACCGGGTCATTAGCGGCCAGGGCAGCAACTATTATCGCATCGACAACGATATTCGATACTTCCTGGCTCTCGATGAGACGACGGTGCTGGGATTCAAATCGCAGGCCGCGATCCAGTTGGGCCAGTATCCGGAATACATCCGATTCGGGATTGGGGGACCGGGCTCGATTCGCGGTTACGAGCGCAGCGAGTTTCGCTCGTCGCAACGATGGGTTCAGTCGCTCGAGCTGCGCATGATGCCGTGGCCGAAGCGGCTCTACAAATTGCCGATTCTCGGCATGACCGACTTTCAATTCGGCTTGGTCGCGTTCGTGGACACCGGGATCGGCTGGACATCGCAATCGGAGTTCCGGCTCGACAACTTTCACGGCGGCTTCGGCATCGGCGCGCGCCTGTTTTCCCCCATCCAGGACGTGGTCCGGTTCGACGTCGGATTCGCCCCCGACGGCAGGGTTCGCCCCTACTTCTCCACCGGCAGCAACTTCTAACCCCTTGCCCGTTGCGAACCTTGGGTGGGAACGCCCGAAGGAACGTTTGGCCGGCGTTGAAAGCCCCGGTAAGACAGCTCCCTATCCTCGTTTCGGTGTCCCGCCCGGGTCCGTACTAGGCGGATCCCCTAGCCGCACATAGCCTATACAACCCATTACATATCAATAAGTTAAAAAGCTAACGGGCTGCTCCAGCGCCAGGTGGTTACGTGCTAGAGACCCGCCGTCGCGGCGTGGGGAATGTGCGTTGCACATCAACCACTTGGAGGAGATTGAGTGACATAGCGTATGGAGCCAGCTATATCAGAATTAAGAGTCCAAAAAGCCGCTGCAGCCGCGCTTGTGTTTGCGCTCCTCGCCAGCTCCGGTGTCGCCCGGGCGGGTGTCGAGGAGATAGCACTCGCCAACGGGTTGTCCGCCACGGTTTACCCCGCCGACTACCTCGCTGATCGCTTGGTGGGGTCCGGCGCCGACGCCGCCATCCAGCTCGACGACGAGAGACTGATACCCGTCATCACCGATATCGGCGACCCGTCGATCGTCAACAAGGGCGACGGATCCTTCCATCCGTTCTCGACCGACCACGTGCTGGCGACGCTGCGCGCCTTGGAGCATCGCTCGGTGCGCATGTCGATTCGCGTCTACCTGCTGCCGTATCCGCGTCGTTCGCTGTTGGTGAGTTCGACCAGCGGAGTCGAATTGTTCCTGAGCCCCCACGTGCTCCCGATCGACCCCACGGTCGCGGCGTACATCGCGGCGCACGAGCTGGGCCACGCGTTCCACAACCGATTCTTGCCCGACGGCTCCGCGTACTGGGAAGAATTCCGGCGCATTCGCGGCATCACCGACACCGCGCGTTTTCACGATCGCGCAAGCCACGCGTTCCGACCGAAGGAAATTTTCGCGGAAGACTTCCGCGTGCTTTTTGGCGGCGAAGCCGCGTACTTCGGCGGACTGGTCGAAAATCCCGAGATCACGCGCCCCGAATCGGTCGGCGGTCTGGAGAGTTTCTTTGTGCGTGTCGCGAGCGAGCCCGGCGAGCGTACGCCGAGAATCGTCGCGACGAGTTATCCCAATCCGTTCAATCCCGCCACCGAAGTCCGCGTTTCACTTTCCAGTGAGCTGATGGACGGGGGCGAGCGGGTTGTGGTGCGCGTTTACTCGGTGACGGGCGCCTTGGTGCGCGACCTGTACGACGGTCGCGCCACTGGCGACTTCGCCGTGCGGTGGGACGGCACTGACAATCGCGGCAATCGCGTCGCGAGCGCCACCTACTACGCTGCGGTGATGGCCGGCGGCACGAAAGAGACGGTGAAGCTCGTGCTGCTCAAGTGAGCAGGGTCGGACGATTTCAAGCCTGCGAAGTGGGGTTAGTCGCGATTCTCCTCCCCGATCGACTACGCTGCCCCTTTCGCAGGCTTCTTCTTTTCCATCAGGTTCTGAGTCCACAACTGCCCGCAGGCCGCGTCGATATCGACCCCGCGACTGCGGCGCACGGTGACCGCGGGGGCGACGGGGAGCACTCGCGAGACGAAGCGATCGATTTCAGCTTCGGTGGGTCGCTGAAACGGGTCGTGCCGGCCGGGATTGTAGGGGATGAGATTCAATTTGAACGGCTGATTGCGCGCGAGCGCCCCCAACTGGTCCGCGTCCGCGTCGTCCATGTTGCGTCCCTTGATGAGCACGTATTCCAGCGTCACGCGTCGTCGTCCATCGCGCACGAAGTAGCGCGCGGCGTCCAGCAGCTGTGCGATCGGGAAGTGAGACGCCTTCGGCATCAATTCGCGCCTTTTCTCGTCGTTGGGCGCGTTCAACGACAGCGCGAGGGAACACTGCGCGTCGGAATCGGAAAGCTCGCGTATGCGCTCCGGAAAGCTGGAGGTCGATAGCGTGATTCGCTTCCCGCCCAAGTTCAAACCCAGCGGGTCGTTCATGATGCGGATGGCGGCGATCACGTTGGGCAAGTTGAGCAGCGGCTCGCCCATTCCCATCATCACCACATTGATCTTTTGAGACGGAGGTCCGGCTTCGCTCTTTAGCAAGCATAGTTGATCGAGGATTTCGCCCGCGGTGAGGTTGCGCTGGAATCGACCCTTGGCGGTCTCGCAAAACACGCAGTCGAGCGGACAACCCACTTGGGAAGACAAGCACACGGTGTTGCGTCGGTCGTAGCGCATCAGCACCGCCTCGACCCGTGCGCCGTCGCTGAACTCGAGGAGAAACTTGCGCGTTCCATCGACCGCCGACTGTTGAATCGACACCGGTGCTGACACGGACAGGTCGAATTCCTGCGCGAGCCGTTCGCGAAGCGCGTGCGGGAGGTCCGACATGGCATCGAAGCGCGACTCCAGGCGCGCGTACACCCACGTCGCGAGCTGGCGAAAGCGGAACTCGGGCTCGCCTTCGGATAGGACGAAGTCGCGTAGTTGCTCGAGCGAGAGGTTTCGTAGGTGCTTTCGATCCATGGAGAGTCCATCTCGGATTTCGGTGTGGTGAAATTATAGGCAATGTGCTATCCGTAAAAAACACCGAATGTCATTGCCACCGCTTCGATTGCCAACCCTGGTATGCCCAAAACGATCCTGATCGCCGACGACGAGCAGGCCGTTCGCAGCTCGCTGCAACGCTTGCTCGAGTTCGAAAGCTACCGCGTCATGCAGGCGGCCGACGGACCCTCGGCGCTCGACCTGGTCCGCGACCGACCGGTCGATCTCGTTCTTCTCGACATCAAGATGCCGGGAATGGACGGACTCGAGGTGTTGGCCCAGCTGCACCAAGAGCACCCGCAACTCCCGGTCGTCATCATATCGGGGCACGGCACCATCCAGACTGCTGTCGAAGCGACGCGCTTGGGCGCGTTCGACTTCATCGAGAAGCCGATCGACGCGGACCGAATTCTCTTGGTGATCCGTAACGGATTGGCGCAACGGCGCCTGCTGTGCGAGAACGTGAGCCTCAAGGCGGAAGTGCGGCAACGGACCCGCATCGTCGGCCAGCATGCGGAAATGCAGCGCATTCTCGAAACCGTGAAGAAAGTGGCGACCGCCAACGCCCGCGTGCTGATCATGGGTGAGAACGGGACCGGCAAGGAGATGATCGCGCGTGCGCTGCACGAAAGCAGCCCGCGCGTGGACGAGCCCTTCGTGGAAGTGAATTGCGCGGCGATACCCGAAGAGTTGATCGAAAGCGAGCTGTTTGGTCACGAACGCGGATCCTTCACGGGTGCCATCGCGCGCCGCGTGGGTCGTTTCGAGATGGCGGACGGCGGGACCTTGTTTCTGGACGAGGTCGGGGACATGAGCCTGTCGGCGCAGGCCAAGGTGTTGCGGGTGCTGCAAGAGTCGGTGTTCGAGCGCGTCGGCGGCACCGAGACGATGCGGGTCGACGTGCGGGTGGTGGCAGCGACCAACAAGGATCTCCTCAAAGCAAGCCGGGAGGGCAAGTTCAGGGAGGACCTTTTTTACCGGCTCAACGTGGTTCCGGTCACGGTGCCACCCCTTCGCGAACGCAGCTCCGACATCCCGCTGTTGACCGAGCACTTTTTGCAGCAAACCGCGCGGGAGCTGGGGCAAGCCCCCAAAAAGATGTCGCGAGCCGCGATGGAGGCCCTGAAGGACTACTCCTGGCCCGGGAACGTGCGCGAGCTCAAGAACTTGGTCGAGCGCCTGGTCATCTTGACCCCGGGGATGACAATCGACACGGCGGACCTTCCGGTCCTTTCCCCGTTCGAGGGTGGGGAGGGGCGCTACTTCGATATCGATACCTATGTCGGGTTCAAGGACGCGGTCGAGAAGGACTTCTTCGAGCGGAAACTCGGCGTTTTTGGGCACAATGTGAGCAAGACCGCCCGCAAGCTCGGGATGCAGCGGAGTAATCTCTATAAGAAGCTGGAAAAATACGGGATACCATACAAGCGTGCCCGCGAGGACGAGGTCGAAGAGCCGGAAAACTGATTGACGCTCCAAACGCATGAAGACTATATTCATAAAGTATTCACAGCCCCACGCTGTAGCTGTAACGGGTTCTCCAGTGTCGAGGAAGGAGATGGTATAGCCTATGAAACGGGCGGCGTTCCTCTGTATCGCGACCGCCATGCTCCTGCTGCTCGGGCTACCTTCCGATCCCCTGCAAGCCGATACTCAACTCAATGCCAAGTCAGGCTCACCGAGCGTCGTTGCCCCTGGGACAGGCACGGCCGCGGTTGGTCGAACTCGTGGAGTCGGAGATGAGGATGGCGGCGGTGGCGGTGGTGGCGGCGGTGGGACTGACGAAGGTGATGCGGATGGGCTATCCGGTATCAAGGGTCGTCCGCCGATGTCTGGATCGTCGAATGGCGGATTAGAGAGGAATTCGATCTTCTTGAAGTTGTGGTGGAAGTTCATGATCTTGTGGGCCCGATAGCGAATCACGCCCCGAAGCGGGGGCGCGCATTCGTTCGATAAAGACCACTTAGCTCGAGGATTCTATGTCCGACGCACGGGACGAGAGAGAGTGGCTGGAGAAAGGTCGGCGCGAACCAACGCGCGATTCCGTCGTATCGCCGAGTGAAGAAATCGGCGAGATGCATTTCGCGACGGAGAACTTTTCCACGGCACTGGAATACTTCTGCGGAGCGCTGGAGCAACCAGGACTGGTCGAAGCGGACCGGTTCCGGTTGCTGCTCCGCGTCAGCGATTGCCACCGCAAGCGTGGGGACTACGCGGCGGCGAAGGAGCAATTGGATCGCGCGCGCACCATCTCGTCGCTTTCCGGCGAGGACCTCGGTCGCGTCGCGTATCGCGAAGGCTACCTACTTCTGTGGCAGGGTGAGTACGACGCCGCCCTCAAGACCGCATTCGGCGCCTATCGTCGACTGAAGAGATCTCAGTCGCACATCGAAGTCGCCTACATTCAGCTCCTGATCGCGAACTCCTACCAACGGCTCGGCCTCGCGGCCGAGGCGGAGGAGTTCTTCATGGACGCGTTGTCGTCGTACCGCCGCGCGGAAGACCGCGTGGGCATCGCGTACGTCTACAACAGCCTCGGCCTCCTGCACAAGAACGCGTGCCGGTGGTCGCGTGCGCTCGCGTCGCTGTCGAAGTCGTTCGATCTGGCCAAGACGCTCGGTCTTTCCCAGCACCTGATCGTCGTGCAGCTCAACCTAGGTGTGGTGTACTCGAAGCTTCGTCGTTTCGAAGACGCGATCAGCGCTTTCGACGCAGCCGCCTCCGGCGCCGAGCGCTTCGGCGACCAGGCGAGTCTGACGCGCGCGCTCTTGATGCTCGGCCGCACGCACGTGGCGCGGGGCTCGTTCGGGCGTGGGGAAAAAGCGCTCTTGCGGGCGCAGGCCATGGCGGACGAGCTCGGCTACGATCGTGAGTCGGCTCTGGCCGACGAATACTTGGGCGAGTTGATGATGGCTCGCAACGACCTGCGCTGCGCCCACGCGAACTTGTCGTCCGCCCTCGCGAAGGGCCGCCGGCTGGCGCCGCAGGGCGACATCGTCGCGGAGAGCCTGCGCCGCTTCGCCGACGTCCAGTATCGGACCGGCGCGGTTACGGAGGCGCTGGCATCGATCGACGAGGGGCTTCGCATTGCGACGACCTGCGGCGAGCTCTACGAAGTGGGATTCTTCCATCGTACGCGCTCGCTCGCTCTGGCCCGTAACGACGATTTGCCGGCCGCGCTCGAAGCGATGGCGACCAGCGTCGCCTCGTTCGAGGAACACGGGAATCCGTACGAGAAGGCCGTGTCGGAGCAGCTGCTCGCGCGTCTGTGCGTTCGTACGCGCTCGGAAGCGTCCCTGCTCAAGGCCAAGTCGGCGCTCACCGACAGCGTGTTGGCGCTGGGCAAGATCGACGAGCCGCGCGCCCTCATCATTTCGCACGCGCTCCTTTCCAATGTCGAGCGTCGGCTGGGCAACGTCGACGACGCGCTCTTGGCCGTCTACGAGGCCGATCGCATCGCTGCCGACGAGGAATGCGCGAAGTATCGCAAGGCGCTCGCTGCGCTGCGTCGTCGCATCGAAGATCAGATGTCCAACGCGACGCGACGCGTGCTCGACCAATTCTCCGTGCTGGGAGAGATTCAGGGCGGCGCTCGCTCGCGCGAGCAACTGTCCAAGGGGCTGGAGTCGACGCTTCGGCTCATCATCGAAAAGTTGGACGCGGCGTCCGGATTCATCGCTATCCCTTCCGCCAGCGGGCGTGGTCTTCAAATCATCGCGCGCGAAGGATTGACCGCCAAGGAAGCCCAGGCCGTCGAGTCGTGGTACTCGAAGCGCGGCACGGTGGGGCGAGGTCCCGTGGTCGTGACCGATTTCGACAAGGATCCAACGCTCGCAGAGCTCCGCGGCCGCGTGGCGTCACCCGGACCGCTGCTCATTCAAGATTTGGGATTCGATCAGGAGAATCTCGGCGTGATGTGCGTGGTCAAGGCGGCCGACTCGCCGCGCGGGCCCATCGGGCAAGACGACCTCCATTTCGTCGCCGCGTACTCGAGTCTGATTTCGCTTTCGGTCTACGAAATCGTTCGATTCGAGCGCAAGGGGCGCGCCGCGCGCCCGCGGCCGGGTGTGGCCAAGGGCTTCGAGAGCGTGGTCACGGATAACAAGGAGATGATTCATCTCCTGAATCTCGCCGACCGCGTCGCCCATTCCGACGCGACCGTGCTTCTGCAGGGCGAGACCGGCACCGGCAAGGGGCTCATCGCGTACGCCGTGCACTTGCTGAGCGAGCGCCGCGACCGTGCGTTCGTGCACGTGAACTGCGCCGCGTTACCGGAACAGTTGCTCGAGTCGGAGCTATTTGGCCACGTGCGCGGTGCCTTCACGAACGCCTACTTCGACAAGGACGGATTGCTGATCGAAGCCAACGGCGGAACCATCTTCTTGGACGAAATCGGGAAGACATCGATGGCGATGCAGGGCAAGCTGCTCCAGTTCCTCGATTCCGGCAAAGTGCGCAAGGTGGGTGCCAACGAATTCATGAATGTGAACGTTCGCGTCGTTTGTGCGTCGAAGTCGAATCTGCTGAAGAGTGTCGAAGAGGGTCGCTTCCTGGAGGACTTCTTCTACCGCATCAACGATTTCCCGCTCACGGTGCCTCCACTTCGCGAGCGTCCCGAGGACATCCCACTTCTCATCCACCATTACGTCGGGAAGTTGTCGCGAGAGATGGCCAAGGCGATCGACGGCACCACGCCGGAATTCATGCACAAGCTGGTCGAGTATCACTGGCCGGGCAACGTTCGCGAGCTGGAGAAGGTCATCAAGCGCGCGATCATTCTGGCCGACGACGGCGACATGCTGGGAGTGCAGCACCTCGCGCCGGAAGTTCTCCGCGGTGCTCCGGACCCGGAGTGCCCCTCCAAGAACGAAGAGACGCTTCGAGAGCGGATCGAGCAGATCGAGCAGGCCATGATCCTCGAGGCCATGCGACGCCACGCCGGCAACAAGTCCCAGGTCGCCGTTCACCTCGGTATCAGCTACCCAAATCTTCTTTCGAAGATCAAACGCTACAATATCCAGTAGCTCTCACGATTGTTGCCACGAGCGGTGGGCTAGTGCCCACGCCGCCTCTCTCTATAAAAATTTTTAATAGAGATTCGAGGCTTACTCAAGCCATTCGGACGTCTACGTTTAGACAGACGGCGCCGGTGGGGCATACAACCGTTCTTTATAGCCGGTCCGATCGTCCCGCTGGACAGGTGCGCTGCCCGGTGTGGATACGCATACGGAACATCGCCTGAAATATATGGATAGCACGGTGGGCGGGCTTCGGGAGCCGGCAAGTGGTGGTTGGCATACCGGTTGCGGTACGCCCCTGTGGAAGTCATCCCGTGCGTAAATGAACTTCCATCTGGTGGGGGAAGGGTTCTGGGGGATCGAAAGCTCCCCCAGAGCCCCGAACTTAAAGAGATAAGAGACAGGACTGGACAGGAGAAACGCTCTCGACCAAAGATTCGGAGCCGAAAGGCCAAACCGAATTGAAGCTGACGCCCTAGATTCGTTCCGAAGCAAGCTGCTGGCTTTGCGGAGTAAGTTAATTTCGAGAGGTGGGGTCTCGAAAATTGACACCGGGACGGATCGGGGCGTCAGTGTTTTCTGGCCGCTCCAGCCTTCGCGCTCGCCCGTTTGATCTCCAGACCCGCGATTCAAGTCGTCCACATTTGAGGTCAGTGCTGTAACTCCAAGACCACGATTCGTCGGGGCCGGTGAAGCGAGAAGGGGCCCGGTTGCGATCGTCCCCGTCGCTCCAACCGCTTTGATTTCAATCCATTGATTGCTCGTCTGCGCGCACGTTGCTCGCGTGGCACATCGCTTGCGCTAGCAGTACGGCATGACGACGCATCAACTGCGTATGCGAAACCCAATCGACCGCGCGACTCGACTGTCGGGTGTTGTGTCGGCGGCCGTCGCAGTGCTGCTAGTGCTCCCTTTCGTTGCTGGTTGCGATGACGAAGACCCCGTCCTGGTGGATGCTCCACCGTTTCCGCCGGACGGGGTCTTTAGTATCACGGGAGACGAAGTCGTCACCATCTACTGGAATCCAAACGAGGAAAGCGACCTGGCGAGATACGAGATCTGGCGCGGCAATGACCAGCCGGAGGGCCCGTATTTCCATCTCGCAGATGTTTCTCCGAACTTCACGTCCTACGACGACACCGACGTCAACAACGGAGATTTTTGGTTCTATGCCGTGCTCGCGGTCGACGCGGCCGGCAACTACAGCGAGTTGAGCCGCGATACCGTGTTCGACACTCCGCGGCCGGAAGGATTCAATTTGGTGCTGGTCGAACTGGGGCTAGACGCGTCGCGTGCGGGCTACGACTTTTCGAGTCTGTTGAACAGCGCGCAAGAGGCGTCGTCGAACAGCACGGATATCTACTTCGAGTGGGTGGGCGGCGTGAATTATGTCGTCGCCGCGGATCCGCTGGTAGATATCCAGGACTATGGCCTGATCGAGTTGATAGCAGTGGACTACGCGCCGGAAGTGGGTTGGGCGCCGTCGAAGCGCGCCGAGGCGATCACGGGCCACAGCTACATCGTTCGTATCGTCGACGGCCAGGGTAACTTCAACATGGCGAAATTCGAGGTCAAGGACGTAACGACCACGAACCTCAGGGTGGATTGGGCGTATCAAGAGGTACCGAACGAATTGGAGCTTTCTCGAATCGCCCCTATCGGAGGTGCCATGCGATGAGTACCACGCTGGTTTCAAACAGAATGGTTCTCGGACTTACCATTGCGTCGCTCGTGTTGTCGGCATCGGCTGCCGACGCCGGCCGCGGTCGCATCGCTGTCTCCGCGCAAGCGGACGTACGCGTGTGGATCGAGGGCGGCGACGTGTTTGCGGACTACGCCGACGTCGCCATCTGGGTGCGCCCGGAGCGCGACTGCTACACCACACTCTTCATGGTCGACACGGACGGGTACATGCACGTGCTCTATCCGAGCTCTTCGTACGACGACACCTGGCTCTACGGCGGTCGTTCGTACTGTTATCGCGCGTGCGACCTCGGTCTCGATCGGCTGGACGGATCTGGCATCGCGTACGTGTTCGCCGTCGGCAGCCCGGCTCCCTTCGACTACTCGGTGTACGACGCCGGAGTCTTCGTCGGCGGTTTCGGCTTCCGCGTGTACGGCGACCCGTTCGTCGCCTGTCGCGACTTCTACATGACATTGCTCCCGGCCTCGTGCCGCTGGGATTACGTGGGGGTGTCCTACGCGCGCTTCTACGTGCGTCATTGGGCGCGCTACCCGTCGTACCTGTGCTACGCGGGCCCCGGCATCCACGTGCGCGTGGGTGACGGCTGCCGCTCATGCGGCGACGTGTACGTCTCGTACCGCAACAGCTGCTCGCGTCCGTGGGATGCGTACCAGCCGGTACCCAAGTTCAAGACCACGCATGCAGGCGGTCGGGTGCACCAAGACTGGAACGACGATCGCGGGTATGCGCGCGAGAGCCGCGTCGAACGCGTGCACCGCGAAACCAAGGTCAAGAGTTTCAAGGGCGAGGGCTACGAGCAGGCTCGTGGCAAGGGTGAGAGCTTCAAGAGCGTGCACCGTTCGACCGAGCAATCGGTCAAACAGGTCGTCAAGCCGTCGAACCGCTGGAACGAATCTGCGCGCGTCGCGAAGGGCCAATCGGCTCGCGTCTCCAATAAGGAGACCGTGCGCGTGCAATCGCGTTCGACGCAAGTCGTGAAGTCTCCGACCAAGGTCAAGGTGACTCGCGAGCGTGCTCGCGTCGTGTCGACCAGCAGCTCGCGCGAACGCGCCTCGGTCGACAAGGCCAATGTGTCTGCGATGAAGAACAACGCGGATCGCTCGGTGCGCGCGAGCGAAGGTTCCAAGCGCGCGGTCGCCGGCCACAGCAAGGCTGCGCGCCCGGACAACGCGCGCGAGAAGGGAAGCAAGAAGAAGCAGGCCCGCTAAATAGGCCTCACGATCTGGTTGGCTGGTAGCGTCGAGTAGGCTGGTTAGGCAAGCCGACCAAGTAAGGGGGAGTTGCGCCGGAGTAAGCGTCGATCAGGGGCGGCGAATTACGGGTGTCAACTCCCCCTTTACTGTTGACCGTCGAGAGTAGACTTGGATACAGTGTTACGCGTTCTTCGTCCCCGGTCGAAGGCCTCGAAGTCGTCGCGCGGTTCCGTTTCAACGCTCTACATTCGCTTCCCACTAGAAAGACCAACGGATTGATGTTTCGCATCGGCTCTTTTCGCACCGGCGCCGCGCTGCACGGCCTCGCTGTCGCGAGCATGGTGGCGATGGCGACGGAAGCGGCGGCAACCCAATTCGCGCCGGCCTATCGCGGCGGTGACGGACGCCTGCCGACCCGGGCCGCACCGCTCGCCGTGAGCCCCGATCGTTCTCCCAATCAGTTCCAGCGCGCGCGGCTCGAGGGCATGTCGCGCCATACCGCGGCCGTCGACGACGACACCTTGCGCGTGATCGCGCTGCAGGTCCAGTTTGCCGACAGTCTCATGGGTGCGGTGCGCGACTCGACCTGGTTCGCGAACGAGTTGTTGCACTCGGAGCAGTATTTCGACGGCGCGTCGCGGGGCCGCTTCACTTTCCAGTGGACCCTGGTCGGCGCGGTGTACTCGCTCCCCAATGGGATGGGGTATTACGGCGCCGACTCGAGAGAAGAGACGCGCGTGGTCGAGCTGGCGCAAGAGGTGATCGACTTTGCGGACGCGACCGTGGACTTCTCACAATACGACCACATCTTCATCATTCACGCCGGCGCGGGACAAGAGACGGATATCAACGCCGACTCGCCCAACCAGATCTGGTCCAGCTTCTACGACCGCGGCGACATCCGCGAGGCGCAGGAAGACGACGTTTCGCTCGGCCTCCCGACCGACGACGTGCTGGGCGGCGACCCCTTCTTCGTCGACAATTTCTCCGTGGTACCGTCGCGCGCGTCGCAGGATTTCGCGACCGTCGGCACCCTGGGCATCTGGGTGTTCGAGCTCGCGAGCCGTATCGGCCTGGTGCCGCTGTTCGATTCGACGCCCGACGGCGCGCCGGATTCGCAGGGCGTGGGGAACTTCTGCCTGATGGCGTACGGGATTTTCAACGTGAACGGTTTCGTGCCCGCGTTCCCGTGCGCGTTCAACCGCATCCTGGCGGGATGGTTGGACCCGGTGGTGATCGATCCCAGCGGGAGTGCGACGACCGTGCGACTGACCGACGTGAACACGGGCGCCGACACCGACACGCTGTGCGTCAAGATTCCGATCACCGACAGCGAGTACTACCTGGTGACCAACCGCGTCCACGATGCGAACTTCGACAGCCTCTTCACGTTCGACGACGCCGACAGCAATTTGATTCCTTCCAATCCCGAGTCGTTCGACGGCGCCGAGTTCGATTTCTTTTTGACCGACTTGTCGAATCCGTTTACCCGCCACCCCGACCCGCGCTATCCGGACCAGGGCGACGTGCTGTTTCGATACACGGGCAGCGGCGTGTACGTGTGGCACGTCGACGAGCGCGTGGTGACCGACGCGACGCAGAATGGATACTTGGCCGACGACTACGCCGCGCGTAAAGGGGTCGACCTCGAGGAAGCCGACGGAGTCCAGGACCTCGACCGCTCGGGGAGCGCGGTGCTGGCACTCGGGAGCCACTTCGATTCGTATCGAACGGGGGATGGCAACGACCCCGTGTTTGGTCCCAGCTCCGATCCGTCGTCGGCGTCCAACGCGGGCGCGGTCACCGGGATTGCCGTCGAAACTCTGTCCGCGCCGGGATTCCGCATGCGCGTGTCGATCGGCCGCAACACCTCCTACGCGGAGACGCGAGCGCGCTGGTCGGCATCGGCGCGCAATCAGCCGCCCACGGTGGTGAACCTCGACGACGCGGGCGCTCAAGAGATCGTAACGTTGGGCGACAACGCCGGCGTGTTCGTGCTGGACGACACCGGCCGCGAGAAAGTCGACCCCGACGCCAACCCGAACACGATTGCGCCCTTCATCGCGGTGCCGGGCGCGGAATGGATCGGGCCGCCGGCGTTTGCGAATCTCGACGCGTCGCCCGACATCGAGACCGTCGCGACCAGCGTCGGCGGAGACGTCTATGTGTGGAAGGCGAGCGGTGCGCCGTTTTCGGGCGCCATTCCGTTCCTTTCGCAGTCCGACGCGGCGCCCGCCATCATGGTCGACGCCGGCAATGGTGGGATCCCCGAGATTGTAGTGACCGCGCGCGGCGCGAACGCGCAGATCTCCTTCATCGACGCGACCACGGGAGCCGCGGTGATTCCTCCGTCGGCGCCGACTTTGTGGCCCGCGAACGTGCCGGCGCACATTCTGGCGCCGCTCGCGGTGGCGCGCGTTTCGGGCGCCGCGCCCGTGGACGGCATCGTCGCGTGCGGTGTGGACACCACCGCGTCACGCGTGGTGGTGCAGTGGACGCCGTTGAATTCCGTGGTCGCGCCGTGGGCCGAAACCATTCCCGTGCCGAGCGGCTGGGACGCGGCGTCGTTCATTCCGTCCGCGCCCGCCGTGGGAGACGTAGACGCCGATGGTGACGACGAGATCGTGATCGCGACACCCGACGGCAACGTGTTCGTGTTCGACATGTCGTCGAGCAGCGTGACACGCGAGTCCGGCGCGCTGGCTGCGCGCTACCCGTCGGCGCCCGCACTCGGCGACGTCGACGGGGACGGGACGCTCGAGATCGCGATCTGGGACGCCGAGAACATGTATCTGTTGAAGTCCAACGTGCGACCGATGCTGGAGTGGCCGCGTATCATTCGGCCAAGTTCGGCGGGAGCCGCGCCCGTGATCCAGCCGCACCGCGAATTGGAAAGCCCGATCATCGTCGATCTCGATGGGGGATCACCGGAAGTTGTTTTCCTCCTCGACGACGGGACGCTGGCCGCGTTTCGCGCCGACGGCGCGTTGGTGGCTTCGTTCCCGCGCACCGCGCCCGCCGAGGCCGGGGCGGCGCCCACGCTCGTGAACTTGGCGGGCGGGTCGGGGAGCATCGTCGCGTTGGGCGCGTACGCGGGGCTCGACGGGGTCGACACCGTCGTCGACACGCTCGCGAGCATCCCGTCGTCGTCGTTGTCGATTCAATCGCTCACCGCTGGTGTTGGTTCTCCCTATTGGCCGATGTCGCGCGTCGACCTCGCGCGCACCGGACGCGTCGTACAGTCCGTTCCGCTGGTGACGTCGTCGAGCCCCTTCGACGAGGGATCGTTTATCATTTATCCCAACCCGGTGAAGGAAAGCACCGTGCACGCACGCGTCACCACCAACACCCGCGCGCACGTGCGCCTATCGGTTCACACACTCGAGGGGCAAGAAGCGACCGTGCGCGAATTCGACGTCAATCCCAACGGACTCGTCGATACGCCGTTCGACGAAGCCATCGACGTGTCAGGTCTGAAGAGCGGCATCTATTTCATTCGACTCGAGATTCAGGGCCCCGGGGGAAACGGCGCCGTCTACAAGCCGTTCGCGATTCGGCGCTAGGTTGTCGTGAGAAAAGGAGTTGGCATCATGCGTTGGCAGCGACATCTCGTGACCATCCTGATCGTTGCTTCGGCGACGAGCGCGCACGCCGGCGACCCCGGCTCGGCGGGTGCCTTGTTCCTGCGCGTTGGCTTCGGCGCGCGCGCGTCCGCCATGGGTGAGGCATTCACCGCCGTCGCAGAAGACGCCTCGTCGATCTACTGGAATCCAGGTGCCATGGCCGCCGTGCTCGGCACCAACGTGACTCTGGCCCACAACGAATACTTCTCGTCGCTGCGCTTGGAACAGGCGTCGGTGACGCACGAGACGAGTTGGGGCACCATCGGTTTCATGTTCACCGGTTTGTACATGGACGCGATGGATCGCTACGACAACGTCGCGTCCGCGTACCCGCTCGGCACCTTCAGCGCGTACGACGTGGCCGTTTCCGCGGCCTACGCGCGCTACCTCGTCCCCAACCTGGCGGCCGGGATCGCGATCAAGCCCGTCTACGAGCGCATCGACGAGTTGTCTGCGTCCGGGATCGCGTTCGATATCGGCCTCTATCACGTGGCCAGGATTCGGGGCGTCAAGCTGGCCGCGGTCGCCGGCAACGTCGGGCCGCCGATGAAGTTCGACGAGGAAGAGTTCGCACTGCCGCGTTACGTGAAGGTAGGAGGCAGCTACGAGACCGAAATCGCCGCGCTCGACGGCCGCGTCCTGGTGACGCTCGACGGCGTGTTTCCCAACGACGGCGACGTGCGCGAGCACGTGGGCGCGGAGTATTCCTACCGGCGGATGTTGTCGCTGCGCGCGGGATACAAAGCCAACTACGACGTGCAGGGCGCCACCTTCGGCGCCGGTTTTCGCTGGCACGAGGTGGCGGTGGACTACGCCTTCCTGCCCTCGGAACAGCTCGGCGACAACCACCGCATCGGTCTGGGATTCAGCTTTTGAACGATTCGATGCGGAGCCGGCCGCCGGTCATGCGAACGAAGGTGTAGTGCTCGATCCAATCGCCGACGATCAAGAATTCCTTGCCCTCCCGAGTCTCGTGCATGGGAAAGTGAACGTGCCCCATCACGAAGGCGTCGTTACCCCGATTGAAGAAATGAGCCCACGCGTGAGCGGCCACCGCACGCGCGCGTTTTTCCTGTTCGATGTGGAACAGCGCGCGACTCCCTTGCGCGACGCCGCCTGCGATGGTGTCCAGAAGATCGGGATGGATCCAGCGCGACACGGCGATCACGCCCGGATTGCGCAGCACGCTCTTCAGGGCTTTGTATCCGTAGTCGCGCGGCATTACGAGGTCGCCGTGCGCGAAGACGAGTTTCCGGCCCTGCGCTTCGATGCAAATCTCGCGTTGGTGGACGCGAATGCCGAGCTCCCGCGCGAAGAAATCGCCCACCCAGTAGTCGTGGTTGCCGCCCACGAAGTGCATATCGACGCCGCGACCGGAAGTACGAGCGAGGGCCGCGAACAGGTCGAGGAACTGGCGCGGTACCACCGACCGGTACTCGAAATAAAAGTCGAAGATATCGCCGAGGAGCACGAGGTAGGTTCCCGCGGGCGTGGCATCGAGAAAGCGAATAAACCGCTCCCGGCGCTCCGACTCGCCCGGAATCGCACGGCTTCGAAAATGGGTGTCTGCGGCAATGCGAATGTCGTCGGATGAGACCGGTCTGAAAAGGCTTTCACACGTCGTTTCCGTCACAGAAGTCCCTCGGGCTTTTGTGGCTTGCTCGTGCGTGCGGAACAGGGCCGCCGACGGGAATACCGCGGCGAATCATGCCCGATTGGCAGGGTGCATGCAACCTGTTTGGACAAGGAGCCTTGCGGGCAGGAACCCACACCGCGATCGGAACGTACAATGGATCGCACGCGACCTGAAGGGCGCGCGCTGAATCGGTAAGAGACGCTGAATGTGCAATTTACGAGGCGGAATGGAAAGGGAAAGATTGACAGGGGCAAGTCTTGGGGATACACTCTCTTACGCACAATCGAGAGTGTGCACCAGCCTGTCCTGTAATCTTCCAAGTTCCCCTTGCATGGGTGGGCGCCTGGCACCCGACCCCAAGCCATTTGGCGCTCTAAATAGATAGTAAGGATTGAGCCGCGATCGCGACTTTGCGTGCGGCCCCGAAAAAATGGAAGGACGTTGGGTGAGGTCCCCTATGAAGCTGGCAAGGCTACTCGTTCTGGTAGCGGTCATGGCGGTCGGCGTTCCTATTATGGCCGGCGCGCAGACGGACAGAACCGCCACCGTTCGCGCGGACGGTTCGTCGATTTTTGCCGACGTCGCGGAAAAGGTTCGTCCCGCAGTGGTGTTCATCAAGACCGAGCGTTCGATGAGCGCTACCGAGCGCGGCGAGGGCGAGATGCCATTCGAGTTCTTTCGTGAGTTTTTCCCCGACGAGCAGCAGCCGCGCGGGGATCGAAATCGTCGCGTTCCCGGGGGCGGGTCGGGCTTCGTCTTCGACGACGAGGGCCACATTCTGACCAACTATCACGTGGTGCGCGACGCTGAGAAGATTACCGTCGTGTTGGAGAAGGGCGACGACGTCGAGGAGCACGAGGCGCGCATCGTCGGGAGCGATCGCCACACCGACATCGCCGTCATCCAGCTCACCGATTTGCCGAAGGGCATGCCCAAAGTACCGCTCGGCAACTCGGACGCGATGCGCGTGGGCGACTGGGTGATGGCGATCGGGACACCGTTCGGCCAGCTCCAGGGAACCGTCACGGTGGGCGTCGTGAGTGCCAAGGGGCGCAGCGATCTCAACATCGTGGGCGGCGACGCGACCTATCAGAATTATCTGCAGACCGACGCGTCGATCAACTTCGGCAACAGCGGCGGCCCGCTGGTCAACTTGAAGGGCGAAGCGATCGGCATCAATACCGCCATCAATCCGTCCGGGCAAGGTATCGGCTTCGCCATTCCGATCAATATGGCGAAGGCCATCATGAATGAGCTCATCGCGCGCGGCCGCGTTCGCTACGGCTACCTGGGCATCCAGCTGCGCGAGCTCGACAAGGACCTCGCGGAAGGAATGGGGCTGAATGTCGAACGGGGCATCGTGGTAGAGGGCGTACAGCCCAACACGCCTGCCTCCAAGGCGGGATTCCAGACCGGCGATGTCATCGTCCGCTTCGACGGAGAGGACGTAAGGGACGACGGGAAGTTCCGACTGAAAGTCGCGGAAACCCCGGTCGGCAAGACGGTGCCGGTGGTGGTGGTGCGGGGTGGTAAGGAAGAGAAAGTCAGCGTGACGCTGGGCGAGCGACCCGACGACGAAGTGGTCGCATCCCCGCAGACGTCCGAGAGCGACGCGTGGCTGGGTTTGCACGTGGAAGACGCGCAGGACAACCAGGTGCGCCGCCAGTATCGACTCGAGCGCGGAGACGAAGGGGTCGTGGTCATGGGTGTGGACGAGGGCAGTCCCGCGGACGAAGCGGAGCTTCGCGAGGGCGACGTGATCACCGAAGTGTACTCGCACGAGGTGCGCAACATCGGCGACTACGTGGAAATCTCGCAGAAGCTCAAGGAAAGGAAAGATCCCATCGCTTTCCTGGTGAAGAGAGGTAGAAGTACGACTTTCGTTACGGTGATTCCGCAAGGAAAGTAACGCGGGAAGCAACCGCGCACGTAGGCCAGGAGGGAATCCATGATGGAGCGCAAAATGACGGAGCGCAAAACAGACGAGAGAGATGAGCGCACGACGCCGGATCGTAAAAAGTCCGAGAGCGGCGCCGGCATTCGCAGCCTCGATCTCTACCTCCACGAGATCAATCGCACGTCTTTGCTGACGCGCGAGCAAGAACGCGATGTCGCGAAGCGGATCAAGAGCGGCGATAAGGAGGCGTTGGACCAGCTGGTTCGCGCCAACCTGCGCTTCGTGGTCTCGATCGCGAAGCAGTACGCCAACCAGGGCTTGTCGCTGGAGGACTTGATCAACGAGGGCAATCTCGGTCTGATCAAGGCGGCGCACCGCTTCGACGAAGAGCGGGGCTTCAAGTTCATCTCGTACGCGGTGTGGTGGATTCGCCAGGCGATGCTGCAGGCCTTGGCCGAGCACTCGCGCATCGTGCGTCTGCCGTTGAACCGCGCCGGGACGCTGTATCGAATCGGCAAGGTTTCGCGCCAGCTCGACCAGGAGTTGGGGCGCAGCCCCAGCCCGGACGAGATCGCGGCGCGTTTGAAGATCTCGCCGCAAGAAGTCGAAGACACCATGGTGATCGCGAACTCGCACGTCTCGCTCGACGATCCTTATTCGAGCGAGAAGGACGACACCGCGCTGGTCGATTATTTGACCAGCGAGAACCAAGCATCGCCCGACGAAGACACCTACGCGTCCGCGCTGTCGGACGACCTCGAGCGCGCGCTGGGTACACTCTCGGAGCGCGAGCGAAACATCCTTGCCATGTACTTCGGGCTGGGCGGCGAGGAGCCCATGACGCTGGAGGACATCGGCAAGCGGCTGAAGCTCACGCGCGAGCGCATTCGCCAGATCAAGGAAAAGGCGATCCAGCGCCTAAGGCACTCGACCCGCGCTAAGTTTCTCCAGGGTTACATGGAGAGCTGATAGCGGCCCGCGAAATCGCCGAGGATGGAGCGGGGCCATGGTTGGCCCCGCTCTTTTTTTTTAAGGCCCGGGCTGGGTTGTGCGGGCGGCCTGGTATGAACATTGCGGGACCCTTGGAATGGCTTGACACCAGGTAGGCCGTCGGGTAGCCTCCCTGTCCGAAAGAGAAACCATTGATTCGCGATAAGATACTAACGTTCCTCTACCTTCCCGACGGGAGCCACGAGCCGCGCGCGTTCCAGGTGCGGCGAAATGCGGTTTGGGCCCTGGTTGCGACCGTGCTGGTTGCTGTGGGCGCCTCGGGCTGGGCCGTAATGGGCCACTCGAACCGGCTGAAGGACGCGTACCTGGTCGAGACCCTGGCCAACCAGAACAAGGAGCTGAGGGGCGAGATCGACCTTCTCACCGGCGAGCTCGAAACCCTCAAGCACCAAGTCGCTCAGAACTTCGACTTCCAGAACAAGGCGCGCATCATCGCGAACCTGGAGGACCTCGACCAGGACGTCGCCGAAGTCGGCGTCGGCGGGCCGTCGCCCACGAGCTTCGCCCAGTCGCTCTCGAGCATCGACGCCAAGACGCGCGACCGCTTGTTCACCGCGCGCACCGACATCGACAAGCTGCTTCGGCAGGCTCGCCTACAGACGCAGGACTATGAAGTCATTCTCTCCCATCTCGAATCGGCCAATGAGAAGATCCGGACCACGCCTTCGCTGCGTCCGGTGACGGTCGGCTTCGTGTCGAGCCGCTTCGGCTGGCGCATGGATCCGATCTCCGGGCGCCGAACCATGCACCGCGGGGTCGATTTCTCCGCGCGCATGGGGACTCCGGTCTACGCCACGGCGGACGGCGTGGTCACGTATTCCGGCGTTGAGCAGACGTACGGCAACGTGGTCGAGGTGTCCCACGGCACCGGGTTCACCACCCGTTATGCGCACCTCCAGCGCCGGCTGGTCCAGAAGGGCCAGAAAGTGACCCGCGGCGACGTGGTCGGGCGCGTGGGCTCCACCGGGCGCTCGACGTTCTCGCACCTCCACTACGAGATCGAGCGTTCGGGCGAGCGGGTCGATCCGCTACGCTTCGTCCTCGCCGACTAATCCTCGTTTTTTCCTTGTCACTGTGCCGACCGAAGGCTAATCTTTCGGGCGACGAGTTGTTTATCCCATTGTTTCATAATGCTTTATCGTTCTAGCTTACGGTGGTTCATCGTTGCCGGCGCATGCGCGGGCGTCCTCGCCATCGGCGGGGAGCAGGCAGCGGCCGGTATCGCTCGCATCGACGGCATCCGTCACTCGACGTCCGGCGAGCGGACGCGGGTCGTCATCGACCTCTCGAAGCCCTCTCCGTACACCGTCACCCGCCTCGCCGACTCGATCGGCGTGTGCGTCTCGTTCGACGGGGTCGCGCTCAGTCTCGACGTGGGTGCGCTCACGGTGGGTGCCAACGGCGTGCGCGCGATCCGACCGGAAGTGGACGCGGGAACGGTGCGGATCGAGCTCGACCTCGACGGCCCGGCGAGCTGGGACGTGTTCGCGGTGCCGGCCGGCAAGGGAAAGCCCGACCGGGTCGTGGTCGACCTGGTGCCGGCGTCACGCGACGCCGTCGCGAGCCGAATCGCACCCGCACCGGCGGACACCGCGGTCGCGGAACCCGAACCCGCCCCGGCCGAATACTCCCCTGTGCCTACTGTCACGACGTCGCCATCCAAATCGCGACCGTTCGTCGTCGCGGTGGACGCCGGTCACGGCGGTCACGACGCCGGTGCGACCGGGCGCTTCGGCCTGGTCGAGAAGAAGCTGTGCCTCGACCTCGCGCGCCGAACGGCCGAGATCCTCAATCGAAACGGAAAAGTGAAGGCGGTGTTGACGCGCGACGGCGATCAATACCTGACGCTGCCGCGCCGGAACGAGATCGCGGAGCAGAAGGGCGCCGATGTCTTCGTCAGCATCCACTTGAACTCCGCGCCCAGCCGGTCCGCGCGCGGCGCGGAAATCTATTTCGTGGCGCCGGCCGGCGCGCAGCGCGCTGCCAACCAAGCGCTCCAGAGCGGCGAGGCGGCGCACGACTTCGGCCTGGAAGAGAGCGGCAACGACGACATCGTCCACATGCTGCTCGACTTGAACCAACAGTCGGTTCTCGCGCGCAGCGAGCTGCTAGCGGAATCGATTCTCGAATCGGTGCGCGGCCGTGGCTTGCTTCCCACGCGCGCCGTCAAGCAGAAGTCCTTCTCCGTGCTGCGAACCATCTCGATGCCGTCGGTGTTGGTGGAAGCGGGCTTCATCTCCAACAACGCCGACGCGAAGCTGGTCAAGGATCCCGACGGGCGCGAAAGGGTCGCGCGTGCGATCGCCGACGGCGTGCTCGCGTTCTTCCGCGCCCACCCGCCGCAGCGCATCGACACTTCACCGACTACACTCGCTTCGCTGGTCCACCGCGTGCAGCGCGGCGATACCTTGTGGACGCTCTCGCGCCGCTACGGCACGACCGTCGCGCGCATTCGCGAGCTCAACGGGCTCCAGCCTTCCGAAGAGCTTCGCGTCGGACAAAAGCTCGTCGTCCCCAGCGCAAACTAGGCCGCCCGCGACGCCGCCGATGAAACTCGCGCGTGCCATCACCAACAACTTCGGCGCGAAAGTTCTCGCGGTCGTGGTGGCATTGTTGGTGTGGTTCAACGCCAGCGGACAAGAAGAAGTGGCGCGCACGCGCACCGTTCCCTTGATTCTCGAAGGTCTCTCCGACTCGTTGGCGCTCGCCGGACCGGTGCCGGTGACGGCCGAGCTGCGCGTGACCGCGACGCGACGCCAATTGGTGGCGCTGGGATTCCAGCGCGTCGCGGTGGTCGCCGACCTGTCCGGGATGGAAGCGGGACGCCAGCGCATTCTGCTCTCCGGGGGCGACGTACGCGGGGTCGGAGACCTGGAGCCCGGTCGCATCGCGGTGGTGACGCCGCCGGTGCTCGAGGTCGAGCTCGAACCCCTGGTCACCCGCCGACTCCAGGTTTCGCTCGCAACGGCGGGCGCGTTTCCGGCCAACATCGTGCTCGAAGACGGAGGACTGTCCATCGAGCCGGCGTGGGTGACCGTGCGCGGCCCCGCGTCCATCATCGAGCGCGTCCAGCACGTGACGACGGAGACCTTGGAGCTCGCGCGCGTGCGCGAGACGACCACGCGCGAGCTCGAGCTCGACTGCGACCCGCGCGCCATCGCGTGCGATCCCGATCGCGTGTCGGTGACGCTGCGCGTGAGTGCTCGCGCCGAGCGCATCCTGGCCAACGTTCCCCCCACGGTATTGCTCGACTCCGACGACGTCGACGCGGAAGTGGAACCGGACGCGGTGTCGTTGACCCTGGAGGGCCCCGCTTCGGTGCTCGACACGCTTTCTTCCGGCGACGTCTCGGTCTTGGTCACGGTCGGCGGCCGCGAGCCTGCCTCGTACCGAATCGCTCCCGACGTCATCCTGCCCGCCGGCGTGCGCTTGACCGCTATCAGCGTGGATACGCTCGAGGTGCGCTTGTATCGCACGCGTTGAACCCACCGCGTGGCTTGACACGCGGGCGACGCGGCACCTAATGTTGTCCCCTCGACTGCGCCCAACCGACACCGCGCTTCGACGGTGCGCGCGGAACCGTCCGACCATCCATACGCCCATGCGACTGACCGAGCTACTCGTCCCGGAAGCCGTGGTGACGGACTTCCCGCCCGCGCCCACGGGCTCGAAAGAGGACTTTCTCACCGCCATCCTCGCCGACTTGGATCAGAAGGGCTTCGTCGCCGACCGTCGCGTGGCTACCGACGACATTCTCGCCCGCGAGCGCGTCATGAGCACCGGCGTTGGCAACGGGGTTGCAATTCCGCACGCATACACCGACGGCGTCGAGCGCCTGCTGGCGTCGTTCTATCGCACGCGCGAAAAAGTCGAGTTCGGCAGTGCGGACAGCGTTCCGGTCGACATATTCTTCGTCATCTTGGGTCCGCGCGAGAGTCGTCGCGAGCACATTCGCTTGCTGGCGCGCCTGTCGCGGTTGTTGAACCACGCCGAGTTTCGCGATGCGTTGCGGTCGGCACCCGACGCGGATGCGGTGCTGGCCGTGTTTCGCCGCTTCGGAGACCGTTGAGGCGCATGCCGTTTTCCTTTTCGAAGGTCGGTGTTGACCGCCGCTGGTTGGCGGCGGCAGTCGTTTATGCCGCGGTTATTTTCATGGTCTCGTCGCGTCCCTACCTGCGACCGCCGGGACCAGAGTTCCAGATGAAGGACAACCTGGCGCACGCGTTCGAGTATGCGGTCCTGGCCGCGTTGCTGTTTCGTGCGCTGGGCGCACTCGCGTGGCCGGACCTCGCGATCACGTTTCTAATGGTGGTTGCGGTGACCGCCAGCGTGGGTGCGGCCGACGAGATGTTTCAAGGCACGGTGCCGGGGCGGCAGCGCGACGTGATGGACTGGGTGTGCGACGCTACGGGCGCGGCCCTGGCGACCGCGGCGTGTATGGCCTGGGCGCGACGCCGCGTTGTTATAATGAACGCGGAGAACACGCGATGAAGTACACGCGCCCGCGCGGCACGCACGATGTCACCCCGCTCGAGATCGAGCGCTGGATCGCCGTCGAACGAGTGTTCCAACGCACCTTTGAGCACTACGGCTATCGCGGCATTCGAACCCCGATCTTCGAGCACACCGACCTGTTTGTGCGCGCGGTCGGCGAGCAAACCGACATCGTCACCAAGGAGATGTACACCTTCACCGACCGCGGCGGCCGCAGCTTGACGCTTCGCCCCGAAAACACGGCGTCGGTGATTCGCGCCTACCTCGAGAACGGGATGCACCGTTGGGGCGGCATCCAGCGCCTGTGGTACGCGGGCCCGATGTTTCGCTACGACCGGCCGCAGGCGGGGCGCTACCGCCAGTTTCACCAAGTCGGCGCCGAAGCCATCGGGAGCGATAGCCCCGCGCTCGACGCAGAGATCATCCAGTTGGTGGTCGAAGCGCTCGGCAAGCTCGCCTTCGCCGGCCTCGACGTGCGCATAAACTCCGTGGGAACGGAAGCGTCGCGCGCGCGGTATCGCCTCGTCTTGCTCACCGCCATCAACCAGATCGAGCAAATCGCGCCCGACGCGCGCGCGCGGTACCAGCAGAATCCGTTACGTATTTTCGACTCGAAGGAATATGGCCCCAAGCTCAAACATCTCCTGCCGCCCATCTCCGAGTTCCTGGTCGACGAGGACAAGTCACACTTTGAGAGCGTGAAGAGATTGTTGAAAGCGGTGCAGGTCCCCTTCACCGAGGATCCGCACCTGGTGCGCGGGCTGGATTACTACACGCGTACCGTGTTCGAGGTGTACCACGGAGAACGCGGCGCGCAGAGTGCCTTGTGCGGCGGCGGACGCTACGACACCCTGGTGGCCGAGTGCGGCGGGCCCGACACGCCTGCGATCGGAATGAGCGCAGGATTGGAACGAATCATCGAGTCGATGCCGGGCGGTGAAGAGGTGGATTCAAGGATCGAGTACTATGTCGCGTGCGTGGGCGCCGGTTCGGAAGGGCGCGCGCTCGAGGCGGCGCGTGTTCTGCGCGAATTCGGCAGCGTGGAGCTCGACGTGTCGGGTCGCTCGAGGAAAACGCAATTGGAAGCCGCGGCGAAGAAGCGCGCGCGCGTCGCGGTCGTTGTGGATGCCGCCGACCCCGATGCAATGGCGTGGCACGACCTTGCGAAGTGCGTCGAGACGCGGGTCGCGGTTGCCGATCTCGCCCAACACGCGCGCAAGGGCGCGCAATCGTAGCGAGGAGATAGAAACGTGAGTGGTTACTGGTTGCCCTTTTCGCGCTCGCACCACCTGGGTGAGATCAACGCGAGCACCGTCGGCGCACGGGTCAAATTGATGGGGTGGGTGGCGCGCGTGCGCGACCTGGGCGGCGTGCGCTTCGTCGAGCTCCGCGACCGCTACGGGCGCGTGCAGCTCGTCGTCGACGCGAGCGGCGAGCTGGGTGAGAGCACGGCCTCGCTCCGCATGGAGGACGTGATCGCGGTCGAAGGCGAGGTGCGTGCGCGGCCCAAGGACATGGTGCGCGACGACACGCCCGCGGGTGCCATCGAGGTCGCGGTCGCGAGGGTGGTGGTACTCAACAAGGCGGCGGTGATTCCGTTCAGCATCGCCGACGAGGTGAAGGCCAGCGAGGAGCTGCGCCTCAAGTATCGGTACCTCGACTTGCGACGGCGTCCGCTCAGGGAGAACATCGAGCTTCGTCACAAGGCGGTGCTCGCGATTCGGAATTATCTGTCCGCGCTCGGATTCCTGGAGATCGAAACCCCGATGCTGGTGCGCGCGACGCCGGAGGGCGCGCGCGACTATTTGGTCCCCAGCCGGTTGCACCCGGGGAGCTTCTACGCGCTGCCGCAAAGCCCGCAGCTCTACAAACAAATTCTGATGGTGGCGGGCTTCGACCGTTACTTCCAGATCGCGCGCTGCTTGCGCGACGAGGACTTGCGCGCCGACCGCCAGCCCGAGCACACCCAGATCGACATCGAGATGAGCTTCGTGGAAGAGAAGGACGTGTTCGCGCTGGTCGAGGGGATGATGGCGGAAGTGTTTCGCGTGACGCGCGGGGTGTCGCTCGCCACACCGTTTCGGGTGATGTCGTACGCGCAGGCGATAGAGCGATTCGGGACCGACAAGCCCGACCTCCGCTTCGCGATGGAGCTGCGAACGTTATCGGAGTTTTTCGCCGGCACCGAGTTCCGGGTGGTGCGCCAGGCGCTGGAGAGCGGCGGCGCCGTGCGCGGGTTCGTGGTCGACGAAGGGGAGCGCATCGCGAAACGCGACCTCGACGAGTTGGAGGGAATCGCGAAGTCGGCCGGCGCCGGCGGGCTCTTGAGCCTTCGGTGCGCGCAAGGTCGCCTGTCGGGAGTCGCTGCGAAGTTCCTCGGCGAAGCGGTGGAACGACGCGTCATCGATGCACTCGGCATGCGCGAAGGGGGCCTGCTGCTGGCACTGGTGGGAAAACCGGCCGAGGTGTCGTCGATCCTCGGGCGGCTTCGGGTCGAAGTGGGGCATCGTTTGGAGCTCGACCGTGCGCCCGGGTACGAGATGTTGTGGATCAACGAATTCCCGCTCTTCGAGCGCGACCCTGAAACGGGCGGTTACGTGCCCTGTCACCACTTGTTTTCGATGCCGTACCAGGAGGACATCCAGTACCTGGAGAGCGAGCCGCTTCGCGTGCGCGCTCACTTGTACGACTTGGTTTGCAACGGCACCGAGCTGGCGTCGGGGAGCATTCGCATACACAACCGCGACCTCCAGGAGCGCGTGATGGCGGTGACCGGCATCACCAAGGAAGACGCGGCGCGGCGCTTCGGCTTTCTGCTCGACGCATTCGAGTTCGGGGCACCCCCGCACGGCGGCATCGCACCGGGAGTGGATCGCTTGATCATGACGCTCGTGGGTGCACCCTCGATCCGCGACGTGATCGCGTTTCCGAAGACCCAAAAGGCCGCGTCGCTGATGGACGACGCGCCATCTCCGGTGGAGCCGAAACAGCTTCGCGAACTCCATATCGAGATCAAACCCGACACGAAACGGGGGTCGTGAGCCCGATGTCGGGAGTCCAGGGCTCGAGCGGCCGAAGCGGGGGTTACGCGAGGATTCGCCCCTTGACAGCAAAGGCCCCGGTTGGTAGCGTTTCGGCGTTATTTCTTTCTCCTAACCCCCACATATGAAAGGAGTCCTGGGCGTGCGGAACGTTCTTCGCGCGTGGCTCGTTGGGGCTGCGTGCACGGTGATCGCGATATCGGTCGGGTGCGGAACCGCGCCCACTTGCAACGTGTCGCCGGTCGAAATCGAAGAACTGCGCGAAGACGTGGCAGCGGTTGAAAAGAACCTGGCCACGGCCCAGGAGCGCTCGGACAATCTGGCCAAAGAGCTCGCCGCCAAGCAGGCCGACCTCGACAGCAAGAAGGGGAAGCCGGACGAGTTGCGTGCGCGCCTGGAAGCGATGCGCAAGGGCAGCGGCCGCCTCGAGAAGCCCAAGGCGGGCGACACCAAGACCACCACCAAGCCATCCGGCGGGACCGCGAAGAAGGAGCAGTCGTAGCGTGAAGTTCGGCGCGCGTTGTCTCTTCGTCGTCCTCGCCTGTCTCTCGCTCGTCGGGTGCAGCAAGACCACCGGTCGCAGCGTCGACGTCACCAACGGTGAGTACTACTCCGAAGCCGAATTCGAGCAGCTTCCCAACGCGGACAAGTCCGCGTACTGCTCCGCACTCGAAGCCGAGCGCACGCGCGTGCAGAACGAGCTCGCGCTGACGCAGGAAGACTTGGTGGCCGAACGCAAGGAGATCGACGGGCTGCGCAATCAGATCACGCCGGTGGAAAAGGAAATCCTCCGCCTCGAGGCCGACATTCGCACGCTGTCGGGACAGATCGCGGCGCTCGAGCGTCTCCCTCGCGAATACACGGTGCAAGACGGCGACTGCCTCTCGATCATCGCCGATCGCGACGACATCTACGCCGCCGCGAGCAAGTGGCCGCGAATCTACCGCGCCAACCTCGACAAGATCGAAGATCCGGTGTGGATCTACCCCAAGATGGTGCTCGTCATCCCGCGCGAACTCCCGACCGAGCACCGCGTGGCGCCTTTCGAGACCCTCGAGATGATCGCCGGTTACTGGGAGGTCTACGGCGACCCCACCCAGTGGACCAAACTGTACGAGGCAAACCGCGATAAAGTGAGCGACCCCACGAACTTGGAACCCAATATCGTGCTCACCATCCCGCGCTAGCGCTTGGCGGGACCTCCTCTTCTAGCCTATTATTTGTAACTCGCCCTGCATAGGGTGTCGGAGGTGCGAATCGATTGAAGACCCACCGGAGGGTGCTGTCCTTCGCGGGCGTCGACCCTCTCAAGCTCTTCGGCCCTCGCGACGGCCACCTCGCCGTCGTTGACCGCCGCTTCCCGGGTGCCGTCGTCGTGCGCGGCGACGACATCATCCTGAGCGGTAGCCACGACCAAATCGAGCGCCTGACCGGTTTCTTCCGCGAAGTCATCGACATCGCTCGTCGCGGTCGCGCACTGTCCGAGCAGGACATCAGCTACATCCTCGACAAGAGCAACGGTGGCGGCGGCGGTAGCGTCGCGGCGCCGGTGGTGGCACCGTCGCGCGAATACGCCGCGCTCGAGAACGACGTGGTGGTGTCGACGCGGCGCGGGGCGCACATCGCACCGCGCACTCCCGGGCAGAAGCGCTATCTCGACGCCATTCGCTCCCACGATATCGTGTTCGGCATCGGTCCCGCCGGGACCGGCAAGACCTTTCTCGCCGTCGCGGCGGCGGTGGCGGCACTGCGCATGGACGCCGTCGAGCGCCTCTTCTTGGTGCGCCCCGTGGTCGAAGCGGGCGAGAGCTTGGGATTCCTGCCCGGCGACTTCCAGGCCAAGCTCGACCCCTACGTGCGACCCGTGGTCGATGCGCTGGCCGAGATGCTGGGAAACGACCGCACCGCGAAGCTCATGGAGAACGGCACCATCGAGATTGCACCGCTGGCGTACATGCGCGGGCGAACGCTCAACGACGCGTACGTCATCCTCGACGAAGCGCAGAACACCACCGAGATGCAGATGAAAATGTTTCTGACCCGCTTGGGCCGCAACGCCAAGGCGATCATCAACGGGGACGTGACGCAGATCGACCTCGATCCGCCGGCGCGCTCGGGCTTGTTGGCGGCGCAGCGCATCTTGAGCGGTGTCGAGGGCATCGCGTTCGTCAACCTCACCCAGGACGACGTCGTCCGGCACCGGCTCGTGCAGCGCATTATTAACGCGTTCGACGCGCGCGAGCGACCTGCGGCGGAAGTGAAGGAGACGCCCCCCGCGGAACCGGACCAGTCGAAGCGATGATCGGACGCCTCATTCGCAGCGTGTTCGGATTCGCGACCCCGCCCGCGAGCGCATCGCGCGCGCGCGGTGCGTCGGCGTGGCGGGTCGTCCTCGCGCTGGCTTTCACCGCCGCGACGGTGGCGCTGTTGCCGCCGGTGCGCGGCGTGGTCGACCCTGTCTACCGCGAGGGCCAGATCGCCGACCGCGACATCGCGGCTCCGTTCGCACTGCGCGTTCCGCTCTCCGGCGACGACTTGCGCGTGGCGCGCGCGCGCGCCTCGCTCGACGTCCCACCCGTCTACCAGCGCCAGCGCAAGGTCGAGCGCGAGCTCACGCGCGACTTGTCGGCGCTGCTCGATTCGGTGGCCACCATCGTGTACGCACGCCGGTTTAGCGAGGAAGAACGCGTCGCGCGCGCGGCCGAGTGGCTGCCCGGGGTTCCGCGCGACGTGCTGCGCCCCGCGCTCTCGCCCGAGGGATTCGGCGCGCTGCACGCGGCTGCGCGCGACTACCAGCGCGTCGTTTTTGCGCGCGGCTTGATCGACAACGCGTCCGTGCTGCGGCGCAACGGATATCGACAGATCGTGGTTGCCGACGACGTCTTCGAGCAAAAGCGCGACGTTGCCAATCTCCTCGACCAGGCCCGCGTCGAAGAGGCGATTCGCGCCGAAGCGGCCGAGCGATTCGGCCCGGACAAGGCGCGCGCACAGCTCTTCGTGGAGCTCGTGCGCGGTCACGCGCTCCCCAACCTCTCCTTCGACGGGCGCGAGACCACGGAACGACGCGAGGCGGCGGCCGGGTCGGTGAAGGGGTATTTCGAAGTGGCGAAGCACGAGCGCATCGTCGGGCGCCACGAGCGCGTGTCGCGCGAGCAGGAGTCGATTCTGCGTGCGCTGGAGGAAGCGCGCGCCGCGCAAAGTCCGGAGCGCGCGCCGGTGGCGGTCGCGCGCGCGTACGCGTCGGAAGCGCTGCGGGTGCTGTTGTTGTGCGCGATGCTGGGCGTGTACCTGGCGGCCTTCCACAGGTCGGCGTACGCCGATCCGCGACGTCTGGTCGCGATCGCCGCACTGCTGCTCGTGTTCGTGGTCGCGGTCGCCGCCGCGGCGCGATTGGAATGGAGCCCGTACCTCGCGCCGGTGGCGTTCGTTTCGGTGGTGCTCGCGGCGCTGTTCGACTTTCGGCTGGGGTTGGTCGCGGGCGCGTTCGCAGCGGCTCTCCTCCCGCTGACGACGACGGCGGGACCAGGTCCTGCCTTCGTGTCGTGGCTGGCAGGTGTGGCGGGAATCGCGGGCATCGAGCGCATGCACGCGCGCAGCCGCGGTTACTCGCTCTTCTTCTTCGTCACGATTGCGTATGCAGTCGGCATTCTGGCCGTGGAGTCGGGTGCGGGCTGGCGCGTGCTCGCTCGTCACATGATGTGGGGAGCCCTCAACGGATTCGTGACCGCCGCCGCCATCGTGTTCTTGCTCCCCGTGTTCGAACAGGTCTTCGGCCGCGCCTCGCGCTTCACACTGCTCGAGCTCACCGACCTCAACAAACCGGTGTTGAAGCGGCTCAACATAGAGGCGCACGGCACCTACCACCACTCGATGCTGCTCGGCAACATGGTCGACGCAATCGCGGGCGAGATCGGCGCCGACCCGCTGCGGGCGCGCGTCATGGCCTACTACCACGACATCGGCAAGGTTTTCAAACCCGAGTACTTTGCCGAGAACCAGGAACCCGGTTTCAACAAGCACGAAAAGATCACGCCCCAGATGAGTGCCTTGATCCTCTCGTCGCACGTGAAGGACGGAGTCGAGCTGGCGCGACAGGAGAAGCTGCCCGCCGTCATCGTCGACGGGATACGCGAGCACCACGGAACTACTCTGATGGCTTACTTCTACCAAAAAGCACAGGAGGGCGCGGGCGCGAGTGTGAACCGCGACGACTTTCGCTATCCGGGCCCGCGGCCGCGCAGCAAGGAGGCCGCACTCCTGATGTGTGCAGATGCGGTGGAAGCCGCGGTGCGCTCGCTCAAGGATCCTACGCCGGCTCACATCCGCGCGATGGTGGCGCGCTTGGTCGACCAGCGCGCGCACGACGGCGAGTTGGACGAGAGCGGGGTGACGCTCGCCGACCTCGCCACCATCAGGGAGAGGCTGGTCGCGGTGATGACCACGGTCTATCACAAGCGCGTCGCGTACCCGGGACAGGAAACCGAGCGCGCCGCCGGCGGCCGTGACGACGCGACGTCGCAGGACTGGAGTGCGACGGATGAAAGTGTCGCTGAGTCGGGCTAGCAAGCGAAGCCCGCGCTGGATGGACGTCGCGTGGCGCCGTCGCGTGGCGCGCGCGGCGGCGGGATTGGGGCGGCGCGGCGAAACCGTCAATCTGGTGGTGGTCGACGATCGCGAGATTCGGCGTTTGAACCGGCGCTACCGGGGCCACGACAAGCCGACCGACGTGCTTTCGTTCGGTTACGAAGCGACCCCGGGCGATGCGGTGGTGGGCGAGGTGTTCGTATCGCACGAAACACTCGCGCGCGACGCGCGCCGACTCGGCGTCGACGCGCGCCACCTCTCGATGCGAATCGTCGTGCACGGCTTCTTGCACGTGGTCGGGTACGACCACGAGACCGACGCCGACGCGCGCCGCATGGAGCGCCGCGAGCGCGCGGCCTTGAAGCGCGTGTTGCCGGCGAGCGTGGTGCGGGAGCTCTTCTGACGACGGGGGTTTATGGGCAGTAGTTTGATCGTGGGCATCTATGTCGCGTCGGTCGGTTTTCTGGCCGCGCTGTCGGCGGCACTCACGTCGCTCGGGGTGCTGTCGTTGCGCCGTTCCGAGCAGGACGACGCCGGCCTTGATTGGTTGCACCGGCGCGCGGTCGAAGACCCGGTGCACACGGGCGTGGCACTCGGGATCGCGCGCGGCGTCGCGATGCTGTCGGTCGTGGTCTCGGCGGTAGCACTCGTGCACGCGGCGGGTCCGGTGGGCGCGGGTGTCTTCGCGGCCGCCTCGCTCTTGCTGCCCACGTTCGCCGCGCGCGCACTCGCCCTCGAAGGCGCGGGGTCTTTGCTGCGCTTCGTGCGTCCCATCGTGATTCCGGTGGTGTATCTCTTGCGGCCCGTCGCCGTCCTGGGGTCCAAATTGCTCGGGCGCGCTTCGCCGGCGTTGCCGCGTCTGTTCGCATTCGAGGTGATCCCGCTGGCGGAGAAGATGGAGCTGGTGGGCACGCGCGGCGACGACGCCGCCGAAGGCGAAGAGCACCGCATCATCTCCAGCATCGCGGACTTCGGCGGCAAGCGCGCGCGCGACATCATGGTCCCGCGCATCGACATCGTCGCTCTCGACGTCAAGATGGACCGCGAGGAGCTCTTCGCCGCCATCGTCGAGGCCGGGCATTCGCGCATTCCCGTGTACGAGGGATCGATCGACCGCATCATAGGGACCCTCCACACCCAGGACTTGCTGGTGAAGGTTCTCTCGAGAGAGGAGTTCTCGATCCGGGCGCTCGCGCGCGAGGCTTTCTTCGTCCCCGAGAGCAAACTCATCAGCGAGCTCTTGGCCGAGTTCAAGGTGCGGCGCCAGCACCTCGCGATCGTGGTCGACGAGTACGGCGGCACGGCCGGCATCGTGACCCTCGAGGACGTGATCGAGGAATTGGTCGGCGACATCCGCGACGAGTTCGACTCCGAAGAAGAGTTGGTGCGTCGTCTCGATCGTGACACCGCGGTCGTGAGCGCGCGCATTCGCATCGAAGAGCTCAACGAGATCCTCGGATTGGACCTCTCCGAAGAAGTGGCGGATACATTGGGCGGACTTCTGTACCACGAGATCGGCCGCGTGCCGCGCGTGGGCGACCGCTGGTTGCACGGCGGGGTGGAATTCGAGGTGCAAGCGGTCGAGCGCCAGCGCGTCGTGCGCGTGCTCGCGCGCGGGCTCTCGTCGATCGAGCCGGTCGCGCGCGAAGACAGCGCCTAGCCCCCTCGACGCGACCTAGCGCCGGATTCTTTACGAACTCATCCTTGCCACGATTCGCGTGCTCACCTAGCATGCGGCGATAAACGCTTTCCTCCATGGAACAGACCCGAATCGAAGATGTCGAGCGCCTGCGAGCGCTCATTGAGGCTGCGGATGCGCCCGGCATCGAAGCGATGCTGGCCCCGCTCCATTCCGCCGACATCGCCGATCTACTGCAGAAGTTCGACGTCGAGCAGCAGATCGTCTGCTTGAAGCGACTCGACACGCAGCGCGCGGCCGAAGTGCTGGCCGAGCTGGACGCCAAGTCGGGCCAGGCACTGCTCACACTGCTCTCCGATCGCGAGGTGGGGAAGATCCTCGAGGAGCTCCCCTCCGACGACGCGGCCGACCTCATGTCGTCGCTGCCGCCTGAGAAAACCGAGCGCGTCGAAGCACTGCTCCCGACCGCGGACCGCGAAGAGATCCAGGAACTGCTCGAGTTCGGCGCCGACACCGCCGGCGGTCTGATGCAGGTCGAGCGCGTCGCGGTGCGCGATGACGCCACCATCCAAGACGCCATCGAAGTGGTGCGCCGCGCGGCCGAGGACGTGGAGAGCCCGCAGCGCGTGTACGTCGTCAACGAAGCCGGCAAGCTGGTGGGCGAGCTTTCGATTCTGGACCTCGTCATCAAGCCGTACTCGGCGCGCGTGCGTGACGTCATGCAGCAATGCTCGGGTGCGGTTCCGGTGGACATGGACCAGAAGCAAGTGGCGGCGATGTTCTCAAAATACGACGAATTCACCATGCCGGTGGTCGACGGGCAGGGGCGGTTGGTGGGGCGCATCACCATGGACGACATCATGGACGTGCTCGAGGAAGAAAAGTCGAAGGACCTCACGCGCATCGCCGGCACCACCGGTCAAGAGCTCGGCGAGACGTCGATCTTCAAGGTGTCGCGCAGCCGCTTGCCGTGGCTGATCACCGGATTCCTGGGCGAAGGCCTGGGTGCGATTCTAATGAGCCGCTACGAGGCGTCGCTCGCGACCTTCGTGGTGCTCGCGTTTTTCATTCCCCTGATCGTGGGGACGGCGGGGAACATCGGCATCCAGGCCGCAGTGGTGGTCGTGCGTGAGCTGGCGCTGGGTCAGATCAACGTCTATCGCATGGGACGCCGCGTGGTGAAGGAGCTGCAGGTCGCCTTCTTGAACGGGCTCGTGTTGGGAGCCATACTCTTCGCGTTGGTGTACTTTTGGCGCCACGACGTAGCGCTCGCGGGGCTGTTGTGGGGCTCGCTGCTGCTGGTTATTTTCGTCGCGGCCTTCATGGGCTCGTCGATCCCGCTCTTGCTGCAGCGCTGGCGCGTGGATCCCGCCATCGCGACGGGGCCGTTCGTCACGGTCTCCAACGACGTCATCGGAATGGCGATATACTTGACCCTCGCGACGGCGTACCTCAAGACGCACTGAGTGGCGCGCAGTCGCGCTTCGGAGTAGCAATCGTGCTCGTGAAAGACGACGGCATCGTTATTTCGGTCGCGCGCAGCGGCGAGACCAGCTTGGGAGTGGTGTTCCTCGGACGCACGAGCGGCAAGATACGATTGATGGCCAAGGGGGCGCTGGGACCGAAGCACCCCAGCCGCGGTGTTCTCGAGCCGGGCAACGATGTCGAGGTGGTTTACTATCACAAGGACGGATTCGCGAGCTTCTATCTAAAGGAAGCATCGCTGGTGGCGTCGCCGTCGGCGGGACGCGACTCGCTCCCGCACCTGGCAGCACAGCTCGCGGCCCTGGAGCTATTGAACCAAGTGTGCGTTCCGGGGGCGAGCTTGGACGCCGGCATCGTCGACACCGCGGCGGCGTATCTGGCGGCACCCGCGAGCGAAGACCCGCTGCTCTTGTTTCTCGCCTTCGAGATCAAGCTCTTGGACGCGCTGGGGGTGGCACCCGATACCTTCGGCTGCGTCCACTGCGGTACCAAGCCGGAAGACGGGCTGTACAGCCCGCGCGACGGGGTCAGCTTTTGCGCCGAGCACGGCACCCGGGTGCCCGAGGCGGTGACGCTGTCGAACGAGCTGTTGCGCGCCGCGACGCGCTGCGCGGAAGAATCCTTCGACGCGATCGCGCGCGGTGACGTGTCGCGCGCGGCGAGAAAAGAGTTGGGGAGGCTCGTGCACTGGACCTACACTTACCACGTCCAGGGGTATCACCTGCCTCGATCGCTGAGCCTCTTCGATACCACGGCCAGCGTCGCGCGCGCGAACGCTGCCTCTCGATCTCGAAAGGACTCGTAGCAACTTGGCCACGCGCACCAACGCGCGCGCCGCGAGACGATCGCCCGCGCCGACCAAACAAGAGATCATCATGCGCCTGCACGAGTTTTGGGCGCAGCACGATTGCGTGCTCGTGCAAGCGTACAACTCCGAAGTCGGGGCCGGCACGTTGAACCCCGCCACCTTCCTGCGCGTGCTCGGCCCCGAGCCGTGGCGCGCCGCCTACGTCGAGCCTTCCAAGCGCCCGCGCGACGGTCGCTACGGCGAGAATCCCAACCGCGTGCAGCAATTCCTGCAGTACCAAGTGGTGCTGAAGCCGCCGCCGAAGAACGTCCTCCAGCTCTACCTCGAAAGTCTGCGCGTGATCGGCATCGATCCGGAGCGGCACGACATTCGATTGGTGGAGGACGACTGGGAAGCGCCGACGCTGGGCGCATCCGGGTTGGGGTGGGAAGTGTGGCTCGACGGAATGGAGATCACGCAGTTCACGTACTTTCAGCAAGCCGGCTCGTTGGATCTGGAACCGATCACGGCCGAGATCACGTATGGGTTGCTACGCCTGTGCCTGTATCTCCAGCGCGTCGAGTCGGTGCTCGACGTGACCTGGGCGCCCGGTGTGTCGTGGGGCGAGATGAATCTGCAAGCCGAGCAAGAGTTCTCCGCCTTCCACTTCGAGCAGTCGAACAGCGAGATGTACTTCAAGATGTTCGCCGATTTCGAGCGCGAAGCGGGGCGCATGCTGGCGGCCGGGTTGGTGCTGCCCGCCTACGACTACGTGGTCAAACTCTCCCACGTTTTCAATCTGCTCGACGCGCGCGGCGCTATTAGTGTCACCGAGCGCGCGTCGTACATCGTGCGCATACGAACCTTCGCGCGCAAGATCGCGCTCGCGTACATCGCGAAGCGCGAGGCGCTCGGGTTTCCGCTCTTGCCGCGCGCGGGCGCCGGCCAACGCGCGCCTCGCCGCGCCGCGGGGAGGAAGCGCGCGTGAGCGACTTCGTGTTGGAGATCGGGGTCGAGAATCTTCCCGCCTCGTATGTCCCGCCCGCCATCGAACAGCTCTCGGTCGATGCGCGCGCGATGCTGGCGCGGTGCCGCCTCGTTCATGGAGAGGTTTATACGACCGGGGCCCCGCGCCGGCTGGTGTTGATGGTGAAAGAGCTGGCGGAGCGCCAGTCGGAGCTGGAAGAGCTGGCCACGGGCCCGCCCGTTTCGCGCGCCTTCGACGCCGACGGCAAGGCCACGCCCGCCGCGGAAGGGTTCGCGCGATCGCACGGGGTCGCGGTGGGAGACCTCGCGCGCATCGAGACACCCAAGGGCGAATACCTGGGGCTGCGCAAGCGCCTCGCGCGTCTGCGCGCCACCGAGGTCCTCGAACAGGAGCTGCCCGCGCTGGTCGCGGCGCTCCGATTCCCCAAGACGATGAAGTGGGAGGCGAGCGGCGCGCGCTTCGCGCGGCCCGTGCGTTGGATGGTGGCGCTGTACGGCAAGCAGGTGGTGCGGATCACGTTCGCCGACGTCGACAGCGGTCGTGTCACCTGGCGACGCCCGTGGATGCAGCCGTTGCACGCGGGAAAAGGCGCGGAGCAGCGATCGATCGTGGACGCCGCCGCGTACCGCGCCGGCGTCTCGTCGCTGGGAATCATCCTCGACCACACCGAGCGCAAAGAGCGCATTCGCGCGCTCGCTTCGAAAGCGGCGGTGGCCGCGCGTTGCCGCGTGGTCGAGGACGAGGACCTTTTGACCGAGCTCTCGTTCATGCTCGAGGACCCGCGCGTGCTCGCGGGGTCTTTCGACGAAAAGTATCTCGACCTGCCGCCGGAGGTGATCGTGGTCGCGATGCGCTCGCACCAGCGTTACCTGGCGCTTGCCGACGCGAAGGGGAAGCTGGTTCCGCGCTTCGTCACCTTCACGGACGGACCCGTGCGCGGGGCCGAGGAAGTGGTTCGCGGCAACCAGCGCGTGCTGCGCGCGCGCCTCGAGGACGCGGAGTTCTACTGGCGCGAGGACTTGAAGCGCGGCATGGACGGCATGGCCGACGAGCTGGATCGCATCGTGTTCGTCGAAGGGCTGGGAAGCATCGGCCAGAAGTGGCGCCGAACCCTCGAGCTCGCGTGCGCGGTGAACGCCGAGCTGCCCGACCGGCAGCGCGTCGACGACGGCGAATTGGCGCGCGCGGCACGATTGTGCAAGGCCGACCTCGCGAGCTCGATGATCCGCGACGGCAAGGAGTTCACGGCACTCCAAGGTGTGATCGGCGCGCACTACGCCAGCGCCTGCGGCGAATCGCCGACGGTGGTGGCGGCCATTCGCGACCACTACCAACCGCGGACTGCGACCGACTCGCTGCCGGACGGGGCGGCCGGTCGCGTGCTTGGTCTTGCCGATCGCATCGACACCTTGGTGGGCTGCTTCCTCGCGGGCATGAAGCCGACCGGGTCGCAGGACCCGTTCGCGCTGCGTCGCGGCGCTAACGGTGCGGTGCGACTCGTGAGCGAAATGCGGGGACTGCGATTGGACGCGCTGGCGGAAAGCGCGAGCGCGGGATACGCCACGGTGCTGGGGGATGCGGCGTTGCGCGAGCGCTGGATCGAACAAGGTGCGCGCCGCGATGTGATGGAGTTCTTGCGCGCGCGCGTGGAGGCGTACCTCAAGGATAGCGACGTCCCCTACGACGTCGCCGACGCGGTGATCGCGGTGGCGTGGGCGGAGCCCGGTGTGGCACTCGCCCGCTCGCGCGCGCTGGCCGCGATGCGGGGGAATCGCGCGTTCGAGCGCCTTATTACCGGTGTTAAGCGAGTAGCTAACATCTTACCGAAGGACCGGCGAAGACTCGCGACACCGTGGGAATCGGTCACCCGCGCCTTCGACCCGGCCGCCCCCGGTGCCTTCGATCCGGCTCGCTTCGCGGACCCGGCGGAACAACGGTTGTTGGATGCCGTTCGCCGGAGCGTGCGCGAGATCCCCAAGATGGAAGAAAAATCGTCGTTCGACGCTATCTTGTCCTCATTGGCGCTCCTCGCCGACCCGATCGACGCCTATTTCGACGCGGTGCTGGTGAACGCCGAGGACCGGGCCGTGCGCGAGAACCGTATCTCGTTTCTGGGAGAGGTCTTCGGTCTCTTCGGGCGCTACGCGGACTTCCAGGCGATCGTCGAGCAAGGCCGGCCGGCCGCCTGAAGCGTAGCCCACGGACCTCCATTCCGGCTGCCGGGATCCACATGGCCGGATGAGCCAAATCTTATTGCCGACATACGCGTTGACAGCGCGCCACGATCCATGATAATCTTCCCTCCGGACTAGGGGCAAAGGGTGAGATCGGGGCGGGTGACCGCCCGACCCCTTGCATGACTTTATCTCCCGGCGGATGCGCGTTTGTAGCGCGTGTCCAGGTTCGCCGACCACCGTTGGTATTGTAGTACCCGACACCTGACCGACCGACGGTAGTACATGGCCTGATCCTGAAGACGGACGAACGGGAGATGAAGTGGGAGTCGTTTCAGCGCCGGTTTTTTTCCTACGCCTTCACGTCCGCGCGACGCTGCGCCCCAGCGGAGCGAGCAGTACCAAATAAATTGGGTTTCGCGTATTCATGTTCCTTCTCAGCAACGATGGGGGAATACGTATGAAGAAAGTTTTGTGTAGGTCTCTCGTTCTCGCGCTAGGCATGGCGCTTGTCGCGTCGGCGGCGCTTGCCAAGCGAGGCGGGGGCTACGCTGATGCTCAGCGCGAGCAACTGACCAACGGCGTCCGCGTCGGTCCCCAGGACCAGACGTTGACGGGTGCTCAGTTCGCTGGCGCCGCGCTTACCACCGTCACTCTGTACTCACAGACGTTCGACGTGGGTGCGAGCTGCTCCGAAGCCGGTTGGACGAAGGTCGACGGCACGTCGCAGATCGCGGTGTTTTGGCACGTCGACAACTTCGTTGGCGCGAATGTCAACGCGGGCGACTCGCTCGCGGTTCTCGCCGGTACGAAGTCGCTGTGGTGCGGTGCTCGCTTCTCGACCACCGGCCTGACGTGCGGTTACTTGACGCTTCCGGGATACGGCAGCAACTGGAACCAGTCATGGCGTACGAAGACGTGTATCGCCGTCAGCGGCGACAACATCCTCGACGTCTCGTTCCTGTTGGAGACCGACTCGGAGCCCGCGTATGACGCTACCTTCCTCGAGTACACTCAGGACTGCACGTCGCCGTTTGGCGGCTGGGTCCAGCTCGATGGCGGTATCGGGACGTGGGACGACATTCAGGGTCCTATCGCGGCCGGCGGTGCGTATGCGGTCGCGGGTAGCCCGGTCAAGGTTCGACTTCGCTTCGCGGCGGACGGCGGCTTTGCCGACGACGACGCTCTCTATGACAGTCACGCCGGTGCATCCGTCGTTGACAACCTCGATGCCGAAGGTCTCGCGACCGAGGATTTCGAGGGTGAGGCTCTGAACGCGACGACATCGAATGACTGGGAAGGCTTTGGCGAGACCGGTTACGGTCAGCACATGGCCTTGTTCTCGGGTATTTCGTTGGTCCAGCAGGACCTTTGCGCGAAGAACCTTTCGTGCCAGTGGGCTGCCATCAGCGGCTCGTCCGAGACCTACGCGTGCGGCGGCTTCCCGCTGCAGGCTGCGGTGCCCAAGGGTAACGCCGACGCTCAGTATCTGAACAACAACGTTCAGTCGCCGACGTTTGCCCTGGCCGGTGCCGGCTCGGTCATCAACCTTCAGTTCACGGTCTACCGCGACATGACGCTCGACGGCCTGGTGTTCTACATCTGGGACGTCGCTTCGATCAACGGCGTCGGCTGCCAGGCAGCCTGGCGCAGCCGCGGTTTCGTGTACTTCGGTCCCCAGAAGGATTACTTGGTCAACACGTTCCCCGTGGGCGACCTCATCCCCGCGACCGCCATTTCGATGCGCGTCCGTTTCGGCGTCATCGACCAGTGCGGCGTGTGGTGCGGTGTGTTCGGTACCGGCGATTGCCACGCGCACGCTCCGTTGCTGGACAAGGTCCGCGTCTATCGTGTCGACATCTTCGGCCCGGTTTACTCGACCCGTGACATCGACATGTTCCAGGACACGTTCCCGACCAACGGGACGGATACGGGCATCGGTCGTGCGGACGGTGCGTTGAGCATCACCGCGTCGGCCAGCCCGACCATTCTTCCCGGCGACTCGGCTCGCGTCATTTGCAGCGATCCGATCACCGCGGTTGCCGTCACCAACCCCAGCGGTTTGGCCACGGATAACCTCGGTGGCACCGGCAACCAGCCTGGCGGTACCAACGGTAACAAGGCCATCTACGTCTATGTCCATGTCCTGGACAACGGCGTCCCGAGCCTCACCAAGACCGGTGCGGCGCTCACGGACACCCCGCATTATCCGTTCAAGGACACGGTTGTGGCGGATGGCAGGACCTGGACCCGTATTCAGTGCTGGCTCCGTACTTTGGGCACGAGCACGTTCGTCGTCGACTTGAACGACAACTTGTTCGAAGCGAATGACGTCGTGGAGTTCTTCTTCGGCGCCACCAACACCGGCGCCCTGACGAGCTACGCGTCGGGCTCGGCACTCAACTTCGTGCAGAGCGATCTCACAGTCGCCGCGCAGAACGCGTCCGAGTTCACGATTCTGCCGCTCATCTGCGACGGAACGGCCACCAAGGACGTTCTCTACGTCGATGGTATGGACGGCCGCGGTGCCCAGGGCTTCTGGGACGTTGCGTTCACGCAGATTGCTACGCTCCATGATCGTTACGACGTTCGTGGACCGACATCGAGCGTGTCGAACCGTCCGGGAACCCGCGTCACCGACGTGGCTCAGCAGCTGAACGCGAACTACAAGAAGCTCGTTTGGGACGCCGGCGACCTCACTCAGAGCTTGGGTGACGGCACGGGCGCTCCTGAGAAGTCGAACGACTACGCCATGGTGAATGCGTTCCTGAGCGGCCTCGGCAGCCCGGGCGGCGTGTACATCTGCGGTGACGACTACGGCGCGGGCCTCAATGCCGCGGCGGGTGCGTCGGCTGTTACGTTTAAGTCGACGTACATCACCTTCACGCTGGCTGGCGGCAACCACCGTCCGACCTACGGCATCGCGCCGCAGGGCACGGGCGTGGCTGGCGGCCCGCCGGTCCAGGCGTTCTCGGGCGACACGTGGATCATCTTCGGCGGTTGCCCGCTGATCAATGACTTCGACTCGTTCACACCGACGGGTTCGTCGGTGTCGCAGTCGACGTACGTTGATCTGGTCAACCCGGCCGGCGATCCCGTGCAGAGTGCTGAGATCTCGAAGGTCACGGGTAACGCCCGTGTCATGATCAGCGGTTACAGCTTCATTTACATTCGTGACGACGAAGAAAATGGAGTGCGTGACGGCTCGAAGCACTTGTTCGACATCCTGACCTGGTTGCAGAACACCCCGGGCCAGCCGACGGACACCAAGCCCGTGGCTGTGACCCGCCTCGATCAGAACTATCCGAACCCGTTCAACCCGAGCACGACGATCGCGTTTGCCTTGAAGGAGCGCGGCCGAGTGAAGATCGACGTGTACAACGTCGCGGGTCAATTGGTGAGGACGTTGGTCGACGAGACGCGTGACGCTGGTGCGTACTCCAACGTCAACTGGAACGGCACCGACAGTGCCAACCAGCCCGTCTCGAGCGGTGTCTACTTCTACAAGCTCACGACGAACAACTTCTCGCAGACGAAGAAGATGGTTCTTCTGAAGTAGGGAGTTTTTCGAAGTAAGCAAGTAGCTGTTAGCAGCGAGGGTCGCGTCGACGGACGCGACCCTCGTTTTTTTGTCTCTGGGAGCTGGTGACGGCGGGTGTCGCCGGAGTCGCGCGCGGGTCCTGTCGTCCAGCAGCCCACCTCGCCGGGCCTACCGCGCCTACGCACTAGTAGTCCCGGACTCGTGGGCGCCCGCTGGACGCCACCCACGCGCGGACTGATTCGGCGCCACCCGCCGGGCAGTGTTAGCCAGGGGGTAACCCGGAAGTCCCGTCCGACACTAGTAGCCGGGTGGCTGTGGGGGCGGGGGCAGAAGAGGAGAATTGTTTTGACAGGTTTCTCTGAACTCCCTTATATTGCAACCGCTTCCACGCTAGACCCCAGACCAGATTGTCCCACGCGCACGAAGGAGCCGTTCTTCGAATGAGGAGATACGTCCAGGGCCTTGTCGTACTGGCGGTATGCGCCATCACCATCGGGGTCGCCTGCCGGCGCAACCAGCCATCGCTCGTCGACCGCAATCAACCCCCCGACACCCAACTCTGGTACGCGCCGCCGGACTCGACCGACTACGAGTATCTCGTCCACATGTACTGGCGGGGCGTCGACGGCGACGGCACCACCGAGCGCTATATCTGGACCATTCAGGACACCGTGGTGGCGGGCGAGACGTCGTGGAATCCCGCCGAGAGCATCGCCGACTATCGTCAAGGCCGCATCACGACGCGCACCGATTCGATTTTCGCGTTCACGGCGTACAAGAACGTGGCCGGCGTCGGCGTGCGAAAGAACCGGCAGGCGTTCTTTATTGCTGCCATCGACGACAACGGCGTCATCGATCCCTTCCCCGCGGCGGTGGAGTTCGTTGCCACCATCGGAGAGTTGCCGCAGATGCGTTTCGTGATTTATCCCGACGGAACCACTCCGCGCCCGTATCGCAACCTGTCGCCGCCCGCCGACACGGTCGGCATGTTCAAGCCGTTCGCAATCAGCTATCACGGCTTCACGACCAACGGACAGATTCGCGGCTACCAGTATTTCCCGTTGAGCTCGACCATCACCATTCCGGGCCAGGACATGTGGACCGAGGACCTGACCGACACGCTGCGCACGTTTCCCAACACCGGCGACGAGGAGCTGCCGGCCGGCGTATTCAAGTTCGCGGCCCGCACCATCGACGACGCCAACGCGGAGTCGCAAGTGGACGCGGGGCAGTTCAGGCAGGGTGTGGCCCAGGTGGTGGTCAACTTCGATCCCGACACGTGGATCATCGACGTCCGAAATACCACCTATGCGGGCACGACTCCGACCCAGGAAGTCATCAACTTCGCCGACGGGGTTCCCGACACGGTCCCGTATGCGAGCTGGACCTACTACCAGTACAACTCGCTCGACGACACGCGCGACAGTTTGGTTTGCTCAGTGGCGGACCCGGCCGACAAGTGCATCGACTTCCAGATCAAATACATCGTGGTTCAGGCTGGCGGAAGCACGGAAGACAGCGGCTGGCTCCCGCGCAACGGCAGGCACGACTCGACCGCCAATTCCGCCACCGATTCGAACTCGGTCAGCATGGGCTCGGTCAACTACCAATGGTTCGTGCGCGGGATCGACGAGAACGGTACCGCGGACGGAACCCCGCCGAGCTTTGGCATCGTGGGCAACTTCCGTCCCATCTTTCATACCGCGACTCAGGTAGACGGGTTTGGCGACCAGCTCGACCTGGCGAGAATCGACACCATGACGTGGGACTTCGATGCGCCCACTTCGTACGACTCCACCGACGTTCCCGGCTTCAATTACGAGAAACGGTGGTCTTGGACCATCAGCGGATCGGGACGTGACAATCCGAGCGATCCGGTGGGCTCGTCGATCAAGGCGTGGCGCTACTATGCTTATACTAACTATGTCCCGACACCGGGCAATGACCCGGGGTTGGGAACCCTGATACCGGAGCAGATTGGTCGCGCGGGCGATTCGTGGTTCGCAGCATCGTCGCTCAACGCCATGACCGATCGGTACGAAATCGTCGTTCGCTACAACAACGTGGACGGCTCCGACATCGTCGATAGGTCGTATTTCAATAAGGTCGTAACGCTCGTTCTGTACGGTCGCGATTCGGTGCCCACCGGCGGCGGCGAGTTCTTGCAGAAGGTTTACTGGGACGCGGTACCCCCCAACCAGGCCGCGGGTTCAGGCGTCAGCGCGTCGAACGTGATCAACACGTTCTCAGTCGCGCCCAACGGACGTGAGACGCCGAAGAAGGTTTGGTCCTTCTACCTCAAGTTCGAGCGCTAGGGGGTCAATGCGATGAGAAACAACCGCGGAGTTCTATGGACATTGGTGGCGGGCGCGCTGGGTGTCATGGGCGCGTGCGCCTCGGACACAATCGATGGTTCCCACTCGGAGAACCAGCCTCCCACGGTGTGGCTCGCCGTGGCGCCCCCGGAGGGCTCGACCGGAACCTACACCGTCCAATTGTTCTGGGGTGGTTGGGACCCGGACGGCGAGATTCAAAAGTACGAGTACCTCGTCACCGACAACGTTACCGGCGTTTTCAACCCGGCCGACACCGTCGACGGCGAGTGGGGCACTGTCATCGGCAACGACTCGACCTTCACCTTCTCCGCCGACTCGCTGTCGGAGGGGACGAATCTGAACGACCAAACTTACGTCTTCAAGCGCTCGCACACCTTCTTCATTCGCGCCGTCGACGAGGAGGGCCTGCGCTCGCGCGAGCCGGTGTATCGCTCCTTCACCTCGCGTACCATCTCGCCCGAGGTTCGCATCACGACGCCGCGCGCGGAGCTCGGCATCACGGCTGCTGACATGCCTCCGATATCGACCCTCACCTGGGTCGCGATCGACTACATCGACGACTCGGCTACCAAGCAGGAGCCCGATTCCGTGCAGTGGGCGATGGTGAGCACCGTGACCCACGGCGGCGAGTATGCGCCCACGGTAGAGTATCTTCGGAACAACCCCTACGCGCCCGAATGGTACCCGTGGGCGTGGTACCGCGCGCCGCAGGACTCCGGCAAGATGTGGACCACGCCGCCGCTCGAGTTCGGTGAGTACGTGTTCGCGATTCGCGCCAAGGACGAAGCGGGCGCGGTGACCCCGGTGCTCCAGGAGCCGGTCAATGTGCGCCGGATCAGGATCGCGGAAAGAAACTCCGGTCCCAAGTTCACGGTGACCAGCCAGTTGATGGGCAGCATCATCGCCAACTCGTGCAATTATCCGTTGACCATCGTCGACGTGCCGGCGCGCATCGACATGAGCTTCACGCTGAGCGCGTGCGCGGACGACTACGGCGGCACGGTGGCCGGCTACCGGTATGGGTGGGACATTCTCGATCCCAACGACCCGGACCAGTGGGAGATCGACTATACGCCCTTCATCGGGTCCGTCGCGCAAACGCCGAACCGCTCCTTCAACTTCGGCACCCACACCTTTACCGCCGAGGTGATCGACAACTCCGGCTACTGCTCGCGCATCGAGGTGAAGGTGAACATCATTCGCTTCACCGGTACGCGCAATCTCCTGATCGTCGATGACTACCGTGCGGACGAAAATCCCGGTCAATCCGGGTGGGCGATCACCCTCGGCGGTATGCCCAACGATTCCGAGCACGACGGATTCTGGCTCGACATGGTGTCGAACCTCGACGGCTTCGACCCGGGCGTCGACATGATCGCGTCCTCGGTGGACCGCGAGCTGCCGCTAACCACCATCGCGGGCTACAAGAGCATCGTCTGGAGCGTGTATTCCGACGTCGCCACAAAGGCGTTGAGCGATCTCCCGCTCTTGTACACGTACATCCAGTACCGGTCCAAGCGGCCGCCGGGGGGTGCCCAGGGCGCGTGCGGCGCGTCGGGCGGCATATCCGGCAAGGTCCTTCCCAATCTCATCGGGCTGGCAATGGAGGCGGGTGTCCACACGCTGATCGCGGGCAATCACCCGGTGCAGAACGTCGTCCCGCGCGGCGGAACCTTCGCGGTTCGTTTCCCGCTGATTCCGCGCTACGAGCTCGAGCGGCAAGACGCACAGGTCGGGACCGGCCCCATTCAGCAAGACATTGACAGCCCTCCCGGCAACCTGTCCTTCAGTTACAAGAATTTGTGCATCGACGTTATCGACTACGCGATTCTGCTCGGGTCGCGACCGCGCTTATCGGGCAGCGGCGCGGGCGCACGATACTGCGGTGTGACTGGTTTTCGATCGGTAGCGAACCAAGCATCGCGCCTTCGTCACGGCATGCGCGCCGGCATCCCGTCGGATCCCAACTTCGAGCAGATCAATCTGCGTCCCGAGGCGGCGGGCACTGGGCGTAGATTCGCTCCCGATCGCGAATCCATCGATGCCGAGGTGTACAATCCGGCTTACTTCCGTCAGGGCGGCGCGGTCAGCTGCCAGTGGGTCCAGGCACCTCGCGCGTGCTTCGAGCCCATCTATCTGCTCGAGTGCATCGACACCAGCGAGCGGACGTACCAGCAGCCGATCGCGTTCTGGACCAGCGCGTACGCGGACGTGGTGCTCGATGGAGTTGGGAGTGCCGTGGCGGCACGAAGCGCGGTGTTCGGGTTCCCGCCCGTTTTCTTCAATCCAGGCGAGGTCAAGCCGGGTATCGAGTACATCTTGTTCGACGAGTGGCAGCTCCCGCGGCGCGCGGGCTCGGCTGGGTCGGCATCGGCGTCGAAGTAGCGGCGCGCGTTTTGGAATTCGAGGAGGAGGCGCACTTGAACGTTCCCGGTTCTTGGACCCGCGCGGCGGGTGTGGCCGTCGCGCTGGTCGCGGTGTGCGGAGTCGTGTCTATCGCGCGTGCGGGAGCACCCGATTCTCTGATGCTGCGAGCGCCCGGCGATGTCATCGTGTCCACCAACTATCAGGGCAACCAGCAGTTCCTCAATTACATCACGTGGGACGACATCCCCGACAACGTGGGGACGCTCATCGAACCTCCGACGCCCTGGGCGCTCAATACCACTCCGACCCAGTTGTTGTCTGTCGTTGCCACCACCGGCGCCTACAACAGTGATATCGATCGCACGGTGGTATTCACCGCACAGGACTCGGGGATGGTCGGAGTCGACGAGATCTTGATCGAGTACTTTGTCCGGCTCGAGGGGTCGATTTCCGGGCGCATCACATTGAGTACGAATTACGTTCCCGGGACCTTCTTGCCGGTGCGCTTCAGTGCGGGGACGATCGACTACGGCATGCAAGTCAGTTTTGGCTCCGGACGGATCGACCAGTTCAGCACCTTCAGCGTCGGAATGCAGGACTTCGAGGGCTTCCACATCTGGCGTGGCATCGAGGCCAACGGCAGCGATCTCACCATCATCGGCGAGCTATCGAAACAGGAAGCGTTCGTCGGCAATGCGCCGGGTGGATCGATCATCGACTCGCTCTATTTCTACGAAATTGTTCCGACCCTGCGGCAGGGACGCCCGTGGATATCGCCCTTCGGCGCCATCGAGTGTGTGGGCACGCGCTTCGACCTAGACCTCGAGGCCGACGAGTATTTCTGGTGGGACTGCGAGGCTTCGAACGGCTTCATTTACTACTACGCCGTCACGACGTTCGATCGCGGCTACATCGCATCGTCGAGCCAGCAAGGACTGACCAAGGTGGACCATTGCCCCGTCAGCGGGGGCGTGCCGTTCCCGTGTCCCGACGAGCTGCACGAGGTCCCGATGGAAGTCAACGCCCAGAACGATTTGTACAACGTGTACGTGGTCCCCAATCCGTATCGCTCGGGGGGAAGCCGTTTGACGGCGTCCAACTACCATAATTTCCCGGACGACGTGGTTCGCTTCGTCAACATCCCGACCGATTGCACGATCAAGGTGTTCACGGTGGCGGGCGACTTGGTGTGGGAGAACGTGCAGAGTGCTTCCAACAGCGGGGGCGGCAACGTCGAATGGGACCTCACCAACCGCAGCGGCGACGCGGTCACGTCCGGGGTCTACATCTACCGCGTGGAGAGCTCGAACGGCGACCAGGTCTTCGGGCGCATCGTTGTGATTCGTTAGTTCAAAGTTGCGATTTCGTCGCGGCTCGACCGCGGCGTCGATTTTCGAGCGCCCGGCGTGATTTGACGCCGGGCGCTTTTCTTTGGTAGAAGTCGATGGTCGCCTTCCCGAACCTAGGGCGACGTTTCTCGGCACGATAGCTATTCGAAAGGCAAGCCATGCCCACCGTTGAAACCAAAGAGTTGCTCAATTACATCGGCGGTAAGTGGACGCGCACGCGTACCGGAAAAGTCGGAGAGAACCGTAACCCCGCTGACGACACCGAGGTGGTCGGCACCTACCAAGAGTCGAGCTCGCAGGACGTCGACGAGGCGGTGGCCGCGGCCAAGAAGGCCTACGCGTCGTGGCGGCTGGTCCCGGCGCCCCGGCGCGCCGAGTATCTGTTCAAAGTCGCCGCCATTCTCACCGAGCGCAAGGAAGCGTACGCGCGCGACATGACGCGCGAGATGGGGAAGATTCTCGCGGAGACGCGCGGCGACGTGCAGGAAGGCATCGATACCGCCTACCTCGCCGGCGGCGAAGGCCGGCGGCTGTTCGGCGACAAGGTGCCGTGCGAGCTCCCCAACAAGGCGGGGTGGTCGGAGCGCCACCCGATCGGCGTGTGCGGGCTCATCACGCCGTGGAACTTTCCCATGGCCATTCCCACCTGGAAGCTGTTCCCGGCCCTGGTGTGCGGCAACACCGCGGTCTTGAAACCCGCGAGCGACACCCCGCTATCGGCGTTGAATCTGGTCGAGGCGTGCGAGGCGGCGGGGCTTCCACCGGGTGTGGTCAATCTCGTCACCGGCGATGGTGCCAATGTCGGCAACCGCTTGGTCGAACACCCCGACGTGCGCGTGATCTCGTTCACCGGGTCTTCCGCGGTGGGGCGCCGCATCGCCGAGTCGTGCGGGAAGAGCTTGAAGCGCGTGGCACTAGAGCTCGGGGGAAAGAACGCGCAAATCGTCATGGACGATGCCGACCTCGAGCTTGCGCTCGAAGGCGTCCTGTGGGGTGCCTTCGGAACCGCGGGACAGCGTTGCACCGCGACCAGCCGCCTGATCCTCCACCAGCCGATCAAGAAGAAGATGGTCGAGATGCTGGTGGAGCGGGTGAAGACGCTGAAGCTCGGCAACGGACTCGACGAAAAAGTCCAAGTCGGCCCCATGGTCAGCAAGACGCAGCGCGAGGGTGTGCACCGCTACGTCGAGATCGGCAAGTCGGAGGACCGCGCGCGCCTGGTGTGCGGCGGCGAGTTCTACACCAAGGGCGAATGCGAAAAGGGCTGGTTCTACGCGCCCACTATCTTCGACGGTGTGACGCGCGACATGCGCATCGCGCGCGAAGAGATCTTCGGACCCGTGCTCGCGGTCATAGAGGCCGACGACCTGGAGGACGCGGTCGCGATTCTGAACGACACCCCCTACGGCCTCTCGAGCTCGATTTACACCCGCGACGTCAACCAAGCCTTCCGCGCCATCCGCGACATCGAGGCCGGCATTACCTACGTCAACGGGCCCACCATCGGGGCCGAAGTGCAGCTGCCCTTCGGCGGCGTCAAGGACACCGGCAACGGTCACCGCGAAGCGTCGCACACCGTGCTCGACATATTCACGGAGTGGAAGTCGGTCTACGTCGACTACAGCGGTCGTTTGCAACGAGCGCAGATCGACACCGACGCCGCGGGAGAGTAGGCCGTGACGCAGGTGCGCGCGGTGCGCAGCAAGAAATTCGTGTATCGCTTCGGCGGGCCGCGCGCCGAGGGTGCGGCCGCGATGCGCGACCTCCTGGGCGGAAAGGGCGCCAACGTGGCCGAGATGGCCAACCTGGGCGTGCCGGTCCCGCCCGGCTTCACCATCACCACCGAGGCCTGCGCGCACTTCATGGCCCACGCCGGCAACTACCCCGAAGGGCTGCTCGACGAAGTCGCCGAGCACTTGCGCGGGTTGGAGACCGAGACCGGCAAACAGTTCGGCTCGGTCGACAATCCGTTGTTGGTCTCGGTGCGATCGGGCGCGCGCGTGTCGATGCCCGGGATGATGGATACCGTGCTCAACCTGGGTCTCAACCACGAGACCGTGCGCGGCCTCGCTGCGCGCACCGGCAACCCGCGCTTCGCCTTCGACAGCTACCGCCGCTTCATCCAGATGTACGCGGACGTCGTGATGGGTGTCCCGTCGCAGGCGTTCGAAGAAGCGCTGGCGAAGAAGCGCGCCCAGCTCGGGCACACCGATGACAGCCAGCTTCCCGCCGAGGCGCTGGCCGACCTGATCGACGAGTACTTGGCTCTCGTGCGCGACGCGGCGCAAACCGAGTTTCCGCACGATCCCGACGCGCAGCTGTGGGGTGCGGTGGCGGCCGTGTTTCGCTCCTGGAATTCTCCGCGTGCGATTTCCTACCGCGCGATGTACCGCTACCCCGACCACTGGGGGACCGCGGTCAACGTGCAAGCGATGGTGTTCGGAAACATGGGCGACGACTGTGCCACCGGAGTCGCGTTCACGCGCGACCCGTCCTCGGGCGAGAAGCGGTTCTTCGGCGAATACTTGCTGAACGCGCAAGGCGAGGACGTGGTGGCCGGGATTCGCACCCCGCTTCCCATCGACGGCACTCCCGACAGCCTCGAGGCGCGCATGCCCGCCATCTATGGGGAATTGGTCGAAGTCGCCACCCGCCTCGAGCGCCACTTCGGCGACGTGCAGGACGTCGAGTTCACGGTCGAGTCGGGGCGCTTGTGGATGCTGCAAACGCGCAACGCCAAGCGCACCGGCCGCGCCGCCGTGCGGGTCGCGGTCGACATGGTGGAGGAAGGGCTGATCGACGTGCGCACCGCGATGAAGCGCGTGGCACCCGAGCAAATCGATCAGCTGCTGCACCCCACCATCGACCCCGAGCGCGCGCCGGAGCCGATTGCGAAGGGGCTGCCGGCCTCTCCCGGGGCGGCCTCGGGCCGGGTGGTGTTCGCGGTCGACCGCGCGGTGGCACTCGCCAACGCGGGTGAAGCGGTGGTGCTGGTGCGCAACGAAACCTCGCCCGAAGACATCGACGGGATGAAAGTCGCACGCGCCATTCTCACCGCGACCGGCGGCATGTCGTCCCACGCCGCACTGGTGGCGCGCGGGATGGGGAAGTGTTGCGTGGTCGGCTGCTCCGCGCTCCAGGTCGACTACGCGGCGCGCGAATTCAAAGTCGATGGGCGCGTGTTCCGCGAGGGCGACGAGATCACGGTCGAGGGGAGCACGGGGAAGGTGTACGCGGGCCGCGTGCCGACCACGCGCGCCGAGCTCGATGGCACCTTCGAGCGCTTCATGGAGTGGGTGGATTCGGTGCGGCGCTTGGGGGTCCGCGCCAACGCGGACACGCCCGAGGACGCGATCACCGCGCGCCGCTTCGGCGCCGAAGGGATCGGGCTGTGCCGCACCGAGCACATGTTCTTCCGCGAGGATCGCATCGACTGGGTGCGCCGCATGATACTCGCCGGCACGCGCGACGAGCGCGTGGCCGCGCTGGAGAAAATCCTCCCCATGCAGCGCGACGATTTCGCGGGCGTGTTTCGCGCCATGGACGGCTACCCCGTCACCATCCGCTTGCTCGACCCGCCGCTGCACGAGTTCGTGCCCACCCAGCCGGACGAAGTGGAAGCACTCGCGCGTCGCATCGGGGTCGACGTCGCCACCTTGAATGCGAAGATTCGCGCGCTGCACGAATTCAACCCCATGCTCGGCCACCGCGGTGTCCGGCTCGGCATCACCTTCCCCGAAGTGTACGAGATGCAGGTGCGCGCGATCGTGGAGGCGGCGTGCGCGGTGCAGCGCGACGGCGTCGACGTGAAACCGGAGATCATGATTCCGCTGGTCGGACTCAAGGAAGAGCTCGCGCGCATGCGCGAGCTGGTGGTGAGAGTGGCGGACGGGGTGCTGGCGTCGAAGCGCGCGAAGATCGACTACGTGATCGGCACCATGATCGAGGTGCCGCGGGCCGCGCTGATCGCGGCCGAAATCGCGCAGTTCTCCGACTTCTTCAGCTTCGGCACCAACGACCTGACCCAACTGGCGTTCGGCTTCAGCCGCGACGACGCTGCCAAGTTCCTGGTGCACTATCTCGAGCAGGGAATCCTGGCGCGCGATCCCTTCGAAACCCTCGACATCGACGGCGTGGGACGGTTGGTGCGCATGGCCACCGAGGAAGGCCGCCGCGCCAAGCCGGAGCTGAAAGTCGGTATCTGCGGCGAACACGGTGGCGACCCGGCGTCGGTTCGTTTCATGCACGAAGTCGGGCTCGACTACGTGAGCTGCTCGCCCTACCGCGTGCCGGTCGCGCGCCTCGCCGCCGCGCAAGCCGCACTTTGATCCCCCATCGATTCGACCGGGTGGTTCGCGACGCGATCGTGTTCTCGCTCGCGTGTGCGTTGCTGGTGTCGGTGCTCGGTGCGCTGTGGCTGCACGCGACCCACGTCACCGGCGATCCGCCCGTTGTACACTTCGTCGCGTGGACGCTCTTGGGCGGTGCCGCGACGGCGCTCTCGTGCGTCGCGATGTCGTCCACGTTTCGTGTCACCTCGGGGGATAGACTCGTCTCGCTCGGTCTCCCGAATGCGCTAACACTCGCGCGCTTCGTCCTGATCGCGCCCACGGTGCTGCTGCTTTCCGCGATGCGCTACCCGGAAGCGCTGCTCTGTTACATCGTGCTTTTCGCGACAGATGTAGTAGACGGCGTGGTGGCGCGACGCCGGCGTATCGCGAGCGAGTTCGGCGTCATGGCCGATCCTTTAGCCGACGTGGCGTCGACTTTTGCCGTTTTTACCGTGTTTTTTCTCCAGGGACAGTGCCCGCCCTGGCTTTATCTGCTCCTCATCGCCCGCTACGCCATGCTGCTGGTGGGCTCGCTCGCCCTCTTTCTCGCCATCGGGCCCTTTACGCTCAAGGCCACACTCCCGGGCAAGGTGGTGGGCGTGGTCCAGGCCACGGCGGCCTCGATCATCATCGCCGGGGTCATGGCGGGGGGGCTAAGTGAAGGCACCAAAAGGGTCCTATTTGCTTTTCTCGGTATCGGATTTGCATCTATAGTAGCCTCCCAAGCGTTTATCGGGTGGCAACTCGTGCGTCGGAGGGCGTCTCGCATTGGACCTACGCGGTAATTCAGCGGTTTTCGGACCCATCTCGATTCTCCAGCTCATCAACCTCGCCCAATCCACCGGCGAGTTGGTGTTCGAGAACGGCGAGAACGCGGCCCGCGTCTACTTCGAGAACGGCAGCGTGTCCTACGCCGAGATCGCCAATCGCAGGATGAAGCTCGGCGAGCACTTGCTCGCACAGGGGCTGATCACGCGCGAGCGATTGGAGCGCGCGCTGGCCGAGAAGGACAAGGCCACGCGACTGGGGACGGCACTGGTCGAGATGGGGGCCATCGACGCGCGCACGTTGCGCCGCGCCATCGAAGAGCAAATCAAGGAAGTCGTGTACGAGATCGTCCGCTGGGGCGAGGGACGATTCCGCTTCACCAGCGGTCGCCGCCCCAAGGCGCAGGACGTGTTCATCGACATCCCGCTCGACCATCTCATTCTCGAGGGCTTGAAGCGCTTGGACGAAGAGGGAGCGGTGCGGTGACCTGGCGCCGGCTCCTGTTCCTCCTCTTTCCGCTCGTCCTCATCCCTGACCCACCTTGCCGCGCCACCACCGCGGTCTCGCTTTCCGACCGCATCGCGATCGACGGCGACCTGTCCGACTGGGCCGCCGACGAGTGGGTGCTGGATGAGAACAGTACCGTCCCCGAAGGCGGCGGCGACTCCCGCTGGGGCGTCAACGAAGAGATTCTCCGGGTCGGGATCACGTGGGACGCCACATTTCTCTACCTAGCGGTCGAGTTTCGCGCGGAGAACGGCTCACTCTTGGCGGCACTCGGGTACGCGCCCGGCGGGTGGTCGACGTTGGATGGCGCCGGCACGTTTCGCCGCGCGATCGACTTTCCCTTCGCAATCAACCTGCTGGCGCTTGCGAGCACGCGCGACCTTCCCACCATTGCGCGCGTCGACGACCATAGTGTTCTCGTTCTGCTCGACCGCGCAACCGCGCCCGCGGCGGTGCGCGCGCCACTCGAAGGTGCGGCCGGGTTCGAGGCCGCGCTGCCATGGTCGATGGTTTCCTTCGCGCAACCCGTGCAGCTCACGATCGCGCTCTCGGGCGGCGAAGATGGCACCGGCGCCGGCGACGCGTCTCCCAATCCATCGGTCCAGCTTCCGGCCAGCGCGGGGCCGAGGTCGAAGACGCGCGTGTCGCTCGACCGCTGGCTGTCGATACCAGCCGACGGCGACGACGACGGCACCGCCGATGCCGGCATTTCTCCGCGAACCGCGGTCGTCGTTGCGCCCGACGACGACTTCACGACCTTTCGCAGCGAAGGTGTCAAGGCGTCGATGAGTGTGGCGCCGCGAGTGTTCGCGCCCGACCGCGGCGAGGACGCGACCCTCACCGTCGACTTCGAGAACTCCGTCGACGAGGTGTACATCACGGCACGCGTGTACTCGATCGACGGCCGGTTGGTGCGCGTCTTGTACGAAGACGTTCTGCGCGCGATTGCGAGTGGCGTGCTGGTGACGAGCCCGCAGGACCGCTGGGATGGACGCGACGCGGACGGCCGCATCGTCGCGGGCGGCGTGTATGTGTTGTCGTTCGAATGGGGGCTCGTGCGCGGCGAGCGCGCGGGCCGCGCGACCGCCGGCGTCGCGGTGGCGCGATGAGATGGCACGGCCGTCCGGGTTGCGCTCGCGCGCGAGTGGTTACGGTCGCCGCGCTCTTCGCGATCTTGTTCGGCGCCCCCGGGGCGCGCGCGCACTTCGAGGGGGCACTGCTGTCGTCGCGAACGGCCTCGCTGGGGGGCGCGTTCGTCGCCCTGGCCGACGATCCGTCCGCCGTGGTCGACAACCCCGCCGGGTTGAGCGGCCTCATGCAACCGGCGCTGCTCGCGACCTACCAGAAGCCGTTCGCCGTCGACGGGCTGGACGAAGGATTCGTGGCTGTCAGTATTCCGGCTCGCTTCGTTACCGTCGGCGCCGCGTGGTTCCACCGCGGGCTAAAGGACGCGCTCTCGGAGAATCGCTTCACCCTTTCGGTGGCGCGCGATCTCCGGCGCACGTCCGAAGACGCATCGCTCTCGGTCGGCGCGAGCGTCGATGTCACGTCGGTTTCCGCGCACGAATCGATCGACGCCGGCGACACCGCGTGGTCGTTCGGCGCCGGCGTCCTGCTGCGCCCCTTCGCCTTCATCGGCCTCGGCTACAACATTCGCAATGTGAACGCACCCTCCATCGATCTGGTCGACGGCGGAGGAAGCACCACCCTCGAGCGCGCGCAAGCGTTCGGTCTGTCGTATTACTGGCAGGAACGTTTGACCGTGACGGCGGAATTGTTCGAAGACGCGACCTCGTGGCATACCCGCGGCGGTGCGGAGCTGCGCCTGGGCCCCCACGTGATGCTGCGTGGCGGCCTGGACGGTGCGAATGCGGCGGCGGGAATCGGGCTTCTGTGGCGCAGCGTGGGATTCGACGCGGCGTTCCTCTCGCACGAGGCACTCGGGCAAAGCTACCTGATGACGTTTCGATATGCGCGGCAGGCAACCGAGGCACCCTATGGCTCGCGCTAGCATCATGGCGCGTTCGTGCGTCGCGTGCGCGGTTCTCGCGGTGTTTTCGTTTGCGGGCATCGCGCACGCACAGGCGCCGGATTCCTTGGCGGTCGTTCCGACCGCGCACAGCGATCCGTGGTGGAAACTTCCCCTTTCGTCGCGCGCACGCCTCGACCTGCGACTGGTCGCCGACCAAGCCACCGCGCCGTGGTCGTGGGACGCACAGTCGCGCTCTCCGCTCGATTACAGCCGCTTCATGATCGACGCCACACTGGGCGGCGCGCGCACCGGGACGCTGTACGCGAAGGGTGCTGCGAGTTGGCAAGACGCCGACCAAACCGACGGCGAGGTGGCGTTCGGGATCGAGCAGGGCGACTACTTGTATCGCTTCGCGCACGCGGAGCTGCGCGCCTTCGGCGACGAGCGCCGCTTCTTCACCTACGATCTCGGTACCGCGCTCATGGACGACGACGTGGTCGACAACTACCAGCATCGCGTGGGCGTGCGCGCGGACGGCGGCACGGAGCAGATCGGCGGCTCGTTGCTGGTGTCGAGCCTCGACCAGGGCGCCGAGACGCAGCTCGTGAGCTACGCCAAGGCGCGGACCGCGTGGCGACCGTTCGCCGCCGCGGTGTCGTATCAACTCGAGGAAGGCGACGGCGCGCGCGATCACGCGGTCGTCAAAGGCGAAGTGGCCGCGTTCTGGAAGCAGGCGAGCGCGATCGCGTCCCTCGACCAGACGGGATTCGGCTCCGGGGTGTTTCTCCCCGAGTTGGATTGGGGCAACGGCTACGGCTCGAAGTTTGTCGAGCTGCGACTCGCGGGCGGCAAGATCAGCGATGCGATCGCATTCTCCGGTGTCTATCGCTACCGACGAACCTACGATTACTACCAGAACGCCCTTTCTTCGCTTCGCGCCGGAACGTCGCTCAATCGGCTCGGGCTGTATCTCTCGCACCGCCAGTACGCGCTCGACGGGCGTGTCGTCGTCTTCGAAGGCGAAGGTCCGGCGCAAGCCGTTGTACTCGATCGTGAGGACCGCGGCGTCGCCGCCTCCGCGCGCGCGTTCTTGAACGACAACTCGGAGATGAATCTGCGCGGGGCGATGGTCGAGTCCGACTACGGCCCCACCACCGACGAGCGCACGACCGGAGTCGTCCACGCCTCGTACCGCCGCTCGCTGCAGCGCTTCATGGGCGGCGTCGACGCCTTGGTCGACGAGATCGGGAAGGATGCCGTCACGCGCGTGGGCCTCGAGACGCGCATCAACTGGAACGCGACCAGCGCCTTGTACTTGCGCTGGATGGTGTCGAACGCGGTGGAACGCGCCGACGCGGTCTACGCGCGGCTCGAGTTTCGTCCCACCGCCCGCACCTGGGTGACGATCGCGTACGGGCGCGACACCACCGGCGACGGCCCCTACTTCTTGGAGGACGAAGACGCCCTTCCCACCATCGACACCGAAGACGTCGTGACCATCACGGTGCGGGGGGATTTCTGATCGTGCGCGCGCGCATCGCATCGCTCGCTGTCGCGGTGGCGTTCGTGATGGTCGCCGCCGGCGCTCGTGCGGCCGTTCGCGTCGAGAGGGACGAAGTCATCTTCACGCTGCGTGCACCGGACGCGACCGCGGTCTACCTGGTCGGCGACTTCAACCGCTGGAATCCCACCGTCGAACCGATGCTGCAGGAAGGCGACGAGTTCGTCGTACGCCTGTTCCTGGTGGCGGGAACCTATCGCTACAAGTTCGTGGTCGACGGGAAGCCCATCGCCGACCCCGACAATCCCGGGGTGTCGCCCGATCAGGGCTCACCCATCGTTCTGATCGAGCGCAGCGGCGGGTTGATCTTGAGCACCGAGACCCCCGACGAAGCCGGACGCAAACCGACCGCGAGCTACGAGGCGCGCTACATCGGTTTTCTGCGCGCCGAGGACGACGACAGCGACCTCGAGCAGCGCGTGGACTTGGGGGTGCGCGCGAACCTCGATCGCTTGCGCGCGCGCGCGGTGGTCGCGAGCGCCGACTCGTCGTGGACGTGGTCGCCGCCCAACGTCGATCTCACCTTCGATCGCGGCTGGGTCGAAGTCGAGATGGGGAAGCTGGCGGTGCGCGGATTCGAGAACGATTCGACTTGGGTCTCGTCCGACCCGATGGGCTTGGTGGGGAACGCGGGGTTGTACTCGTACGACGCAGGCTTACTCTACCACGGTGTCACCGGTGTCGCGGCCTCCAAGCACGCGGCGCTGCGCGCGCGGTGGGCGGATGAGACCGAGCGCGGCGGTGTCGCGCGCGCGAGCGTCGATCCGACTTCGCTGGCGTCATTCGTGACGGGGAGCGGCGCCGACACCACGGCATACGCGTACCGTCCCACGTTCAACGGCTCGGATATGCTGTCGGTCGAAGCGACCGCCGACGCGGGGTCGTTCGCGTCGGGCTACATCTTCCGGCGCGACTCCGGCGTCAATCCGGGACTGTGGGTCGACATCGCGCGCCAGCCGGTCGATTTTGCGACCCAGACCTACGCGACGCGCGAGGACCGCAACGTGTCGGCGGCGTGGCTGCGCTGGGGTAGCTTCCGGAAAATGTCGCTCACCTTCGGCTACGGGTGGGGCGAAGCCGAGGCGCGCGCGTATGCCACCGCGGGCGCGGTGAGTAACCTTTCGTCGCCGCTCGACGCCGCTGAAGCGACCACGCCCTTCGACGGCGCTCGCGGCATCCTCGACACCGATCGCTTGGTCGTGGAAGTAGGCGGTGCGCACCGCGTGGCGACTTCGCTGCAATGGGACCGCACGAGCTTCGATTTCGACGACGTGGAAGGAAGCTCCGACGCCGACGTGGACCGCGTGCGTTTCGAGGCAGCAACCACGCTCCATGATTGGAGCGTCTCCGGGAACGTCGTGTACACCCACCAGCGTTATCGAGATACCCCCGACGCGCTCTACATCGACTGGCCCGAGCGCAACGTGTGGCTCTCGCGCTGGGACGACATGGACGTTCCGTCGATGGTGGCCATCGACCTCGAGCAACACATGGTGTGGCGTATCGACGCGTCGCACGACGACGCGCGCGTCGACGCGGGTGCCTCGGCCGTTTTGCAAACCCTCGATGTCGTCGACGCGCCCGTGCACGCGAGCCTGCGCGCGTACGGCGACGTCGTCGTCCACGGTCCGTGGTACCTCTACGGCGATGCGCGGTGGGCGTGGTACGATCGCGAGGCGTGGAACGTCGACCAATCGTTCTGGGATTTCTACCTCGAGGGCGGCTATCGTCGCGGGGCGTTCGCGTTGAGCGCGGGCTTCGGCCTCGACCCGTGGGCCTTCGATCCTGTAATCAGCGCCTTCGCCGACCGGGGGCGCACCGAATTCTTGCGCGACGCGATCGCACAAGGCGTGCATCGCAGCGACGCGACCGCGATCGGTCAATCGTTGATCGAGCGCGAGCGAGCGCTGTCGGACCTCCGCTTGTTCAAACTGGAATGCGTAATCGAGCTGCGTTGATGGTCGTGTTGACGTGCGTGGTGCCCGCCATCGCGTGCTCGTCGCTGGCGCCGCGCTCGCGCGCCGGCGGGCCGCTGTCCGGCGCGGACGGGGTGCGCTTCGCCTTTTTCGCGCCCACCGCGCACCGCGTTCAGCTCGCGGGGAGCTGGCCCGAGAACAATTGGGCGCAGGGTGACGGTCCGGTCGGCGAGGCCAACGTGGGCCTCATGCTCGACGACGACGCCGACGGGATGTGGGAGATCGTGGTGCCCCTTTCTCCGGGGCGTTATCAGTACCTATTTTGGATCGACGAGGCGACCTGGAGCCTCGACCCCGGTAATCCCGAGGAGGTCGAGGCGGGGCCGCAAGGCCGGGCCTCGGAGGTCGTGCTCGTGGTCCGAAACGGTAAGACGGAGGTTCGATGAAGCCGCTTCGCTGGACGTGGGTACCGATTCTCGTGGTAGCCGGGTTCGGGTGCGGCGGACCCCCGCCGTCGACGTCCGTCGGTGGGCCGGAGCTGGTCGCCGGAGGGGCCGTCTTTCGCTATCGAAACCCTGATGCCAAAAAGGTTTACCTCGTCGGGGACTTCAACGACTGGTCGCCGGCAACGGACCCCATGACCGACGATAACACCGACGGCGAGTGGACCCTTTTCTATCCGCTGGCGGCCGGAACCTACGCCTACAAGTTCGTCGTCGACGGAAAAAACTGGGTCCCCGACCCGACCAATCCCACCAGCGAGCCGGACGGGTTCAACGGCCGCAACTCGATCCTCAAGATTCCCGGGACGTCCCCGTAATTGCGCCATCTGCCCCGGACTCGATCTCACCCTGGGGATTTCCTCGGGGCGGCGTGGCGATTGCGCGGGGTGGCTCCGGCCTGCTAGAGTAGCCTCCATATTCCCTGCGATCGCCGAACTCCTTGCCATCGCTCGTGGTGTCCAGGGTAACGCCGGTTAGATCTCGCCATCGCACGTCGTGGATGCCCTGCCCAACAGTCTAGGTGGGCCAGGGCACAGGAGTTGCAGTTACGAGCACGTGGGCTTTCGTCCGCAGTCGAACCCGATGACCAGCCACCGATCCTTGCGTGTTGTGGCGCTCGCCGTCTTGCTTGCGGCGGGCGTCGTTGCGTTGACCGCTGCCGGTCCTGGTAGTGGCACCGCCACCATCTCGCCGTCGTCATCGGTGGCCGCGGGATCGTCGGGCTCGTGGGATATCGTCTACACCGCCGCCGAGACGCACGACGACGGAACCGTTCGCATCACCATTCCCGCCGGGTGGACCGCGCCCCAAGACGGGTCGTCGACGTCGCCGGGTTTCGTGACGGTGATCACCGACGAGCCGACCGGAAATCCGAGTCTCTTCATCGCGGGACAAGTGATCACGGTCGCCGTCGACACGCTCAACGCGGGCAACACCATCACGATTGTTTACGGTGACGACACCGCGAGCGCGTCGGGTCGCGCATCGGCTGCGCAGACGGTGGGGACGTATCCGTTCCTGGTCGCCTCCGATCCGGCGGGCGGGTCGCCTTCGAATTTGGCCGCGTCCCCGAGCCTCACGGTCATCCCGACCACACCGGCGTCGCTCGACATCGTTCCCAACGACACCACCGGTGTTGACGCGGGAACCTTCGTGCAGCTCCACATTCGCGTGCTCGACACCTTCGGCAACCGCGCACCGGTCGCAACCAATCGCACCGTGAATCTGTTCGCGACCCACGGGCAATTTTATGATCCGTCCAACCACTCGACGCCCATCTCGTCTGCGGTGATCGCGAGCGGCACCAACGTGAAGCGCGTCGACTACCGGCCCACCTTGGTCGCGGGCTCACCGCACACGCTGAACATATTCACCGCGAGCGGTTCGCCGTCGCTGGGTGGAACGACCACGGTCGCCGTGGTGCCGGCGGTGCTGAGTGTCTCGCAATCGACCATCAGCGCAACTTCGCCGGTGACCGCCGATGGATCCGACCAGAGCAGCGTGGTCGTGACGTCGCGCGACGCGTTCGGTAATCCGCGCGCGGGTGACACGGTGACCATCGATGCGACCGGCAGCGCCACTGACGTCGACCCCGGCAGCACCACCAACGCGAGCGGTCAAGCAACGGGGGCGGTCGCCAACACGGTGGCGGAGATCGTGACCGTGTCCGCGACGATCAACGGACAGGCCGTGACGTCGGGCAATCCATCGGTCTCGTTTGTCGCGGGCCCCGTGAGCGCAACCGAGAGCACGCTCCAGGCCACCACCCCCGTTGTCGCCAACGGAATCGCAACCAGCACGATCACGATCACGGCGCGCGACGCGTTCAACAACGTCGTCGCGGGGCAGTCGGTGACGCTGTTCGTGAGTCCCACCGCCAACGCGACGCTCACGCAACCGGGTGGTGTCACCGGACCGACCGGTGAGGTGACGGGAACGCTTTCGAGCACGGTCGTCGGTGACCGCACGGTGACCGCGAACATCGGGGCGACGCCGGTTGTCGACGATGCGGTGGTGCAGTTCATCGCCGGTGGAGTTGCGAATTTTGTCGTTACGGTAGACGGAAACGCCGTGGCTGGAACCGTTGAACCGGTAACCATCACCGCTCGCGACGCGCAAAACAACGTCGTCACCAACTACACCGGTACGGTGAACTTGACCACGACGAGCGGTGTGGCGAACAGCGTCGAATGGGCATTGGGTGACGGGCAAGGGACCATCAACAACGTTCCGGGTAGCGACGACGGCTCCTACACGTTCGCAGCCGCCGACAACGGGATTGCTACCATCCGCGTCATCGACGAGAGGGTCGAGACCATTCAGTTGACCGCAACCGCCGGAGCGGCTAGCGGGACTTCGGGGAATCTGGCGATCGTGAACAACATCGCCGACAAGATCGAGTTGATTTCGGGGAACGCACAGTCGGCAACTGTGAACTCTCCCGTGCCGTCGGCGCCGACGGTTCGCGTGCTCGATGCGTTCAACAACCCCGTTCCGTCGGCACCCGTGACCTTCACCGCTGTCGGCGGTGGTGGGACTGTTGATGCCATCTCGGGCGGAGGCGTCGATTCCACCGTGACCACCGCGGGCGACGGTCGCATCGACTGCGATATATGGCGGATGGGAACCATCGCGGGGTTGAATCGCCTGCGCGCGCGCATTGCCTTGGGGACTATCACTAGCGTCGACTTCACCGCGACCGGCACACCCGGCGCGGGCGCCAACTTGGACATCGCACCCAACAGCAAGTCGGTGACGCAGGGGGCGTTCGAAGTGGTGACGGCCACGCTCACCGACGCTTTCGGTAACGCCAAGAGCGGCGAGCGCGTCGACATCGTGATCAAGAGCGGGCTGAACGGAACGCTCTCCGAAGACCCGGTGGATCCCGGAACGACCACCGCGCTCAACCCGCAGGCGCGCTTCGGCAACACCGACGCGGCGGGGCGGGTCACGGTGCGGTGGAATGCACCCGGCGGCGCTGGCTTGGCCGACGTGCTCGACGCGTCGACGGCTTCGGTACCGCAGGCGTCGGTGGTCGACGCGACGTATACAACGGTCGCGAGCGGCGCCACCAACCTGCGCATCACCTTCGTCGGTCCGTCCACGCGGCCCGCGAACCAGAACATCGAATTCGTCGTCGAAGCGGTCGACGGAAACGGGAACGTCGACACCGGCAACACCAGCACGGTGGCGCTGGCGCCCGAAGCGGGCGGCAACGTCACGTTCAGCCTCGACCCCGGCTTCGGTTCGACGATAACGGATGCGCAGTTGGTTGCGGGCGCGCGCACCATCTATGCACGCGGTACCGTCGCGGGCGATTGGGACATCACCACTTCCACCGGCGGACTCGGCCCCGACACCGAAGTTGTCACCATCACCGACACCGGCACCATCGACCACTACCTGGTCACAACCGTAACGAACGTGGTCGCGGGCGTTCTGTTCGATGTCGCCGTCGAAGCGCAGGACGCGTTCAACAACCGCGTGCTGGGCGCGAACAATTCCGTCGCCTTGCAGGCCATCGATGACCAGAACGACGTACCCGCGCAATCGACGCTGCTGGTCCAAAACGCCACCCTCGCGAGTGGTCGCGTCACGGTGGCGGAGACGTACACCAAGGCGGAAGCGATCCGCGTCAAAGCGAGTGCTTCCGGCAACGAAGGCATTAGCAACATTGTGACCGTCGCCGCTGCGCCGGCGTACCGCATCGCGAAGGTCTCCGGCGACAACACCGGCATCATCGCGGGAGCCAATCAGGTGCTGACGGCACTGGTCCTCGACCCGTTCGACAATCCCGTCAACAACGCGCTGGTGACGTTCACCGAGCTCGAAGGAAACGGCACCCCCACGCCGCCGTCGGCGAACACCAACCCGACGGGCCAAGTCTCGACGACCTACACCACCGGCACCACGGTGGGGTCCAACCGCATCAAGGCCGCCATCAGCGACGAGAACCCGCCCAGCTTGGAGCGCGTCGAGTATCTCGTGACCACGATCCCGGGGCCGGTCGCGAGCTTCCAGGTGACTCCCGCCTCGTTCTCTCTGATGGCTGGCGCGAGCGTCGCGTTGAATGTCACCGGCTTCGACGCCAATGGCAATTTGGTCTCGAACGACGACACCACGCCGATCCAGCTCACCAACACGGGAAGCGCGACGTTCGGCGCCGCCACCGGAACCCTGACCGACGGCGTGTTCAATACCACCGTCACGGACCAGGTGGCGGAGACGTTCACCATCACCGCGACGCGGCAGGGTGGCGGGGCGAGCGGAACCAGCGGCGTCGTCACGGTGACGAACGCAGCGGCGTATCTGGTCACGAAGGTGGGTGTTGATCCGAGCGGAGTTCCTGCCGGCACCGCGGTGCCACTCGAAGTGCTCGTGCGCGATCAATTCAACAACGCGGTGCCGGGCGCGCTGGTAACGTTCGCGACCACGGGCGTCATCAATGACGGCTCGTTCACCGACACGGTGGGTGATCCAGACGACGGCATCACCACCACCGACGGTACCGGACACGCGGTGGTGACCTTCACCACATCGGTCACCGCGGGTGCGAACAACGTCAACGCAACCATTCTGGACGGTAATCCGACCATTCGCGAGCGCGTCACGTTCACGGTCAACACGGTCGCGGGCGGCATCGCGTACTACACCGTCCAAATGAGCGGCACCACGGTGACGGCGGGTCAGACGCGCAACGTCACCGTGACCGCATTCGATTCGAGCAACAACCCGGTTGACGACGACGTGACGCAAGTCACCCTTTCCGGCGATCCGGGCGTTGGCCTCGTCTTCGGCGTCAATCCGGTGACGCTGACCAACGGTGTCGCTACGACGACGGTGCGCGCGGATCAAGTGCAGACGTATCGCGTACGCGCGGGTGCCTTGCCCGGCCCGACCGGCCTGGGCGAGCAGGTCACCGTCACGCCTGCGAATCCCGCCGGCACCATCACGGCCACCCCGAATCCGGCCACCATCACGGCCAACGGTGTGTCGATCTCCGATATCACGAGCAGCGTGATCAGGGATGCGTTCGGTAACCAGGTTCCCGCGGGAACCATGATCAACGTGACGACGAACAACGGCGCCATCGTACCCGTAGGCGCGAAAGCGGTGCTCGCGAACGGAACCATCAACTTCGATCTGCGCTCGTCGACGACACCGGGCACAGCGACGGTTACCATGACGAGCCAGGTGGGAACGGCGACCGGTACCGTCAATGTGACCTTCGCACCGCCGCCGGTTTTCGCGACCACCAACCCGCCGCTGTCTCCGTCCATCGTGGCACCGGGTGAGTCGCACTCGTTCAGCGTGGGCGTTCAGAACACGTCGACCACGGACGCCAATCTCACCACCGCGACCTACATCACGTTCAGCGACGGGGTGCGGACCTTTATCGCGAACCTCTCGTCGGCGACCACCATCACAGGACCGGGCAACCAGACGCTGGTGTTCGTCGCGACGACCGTCAACGCCGCCTTCACGTCGGGTCAGTACGACCCCGACGTCGTGCTCATCGGAACCGACGAGTTCGGCGCGGCGATCAACAGCACCATCTCGACGCCCACCAACGCGCTGCTCATCACGAGCATCGAGATCACTGCGATTGCGCCGCCGCCCGTCGTCATCCCCGGTCAAGCGCGGACCGTGGTGGTCAGCGTCAGAAACAAGGGCGCTCAGGACACGGAAATCACCGACATCGATCTCAATTTCACCCCGCCTGGCGTCTTCACGCCCGGAACGATCACGCCACAAACGCTCGGGCCCGGGGCGACGGGCCAGTTCAGCGTATCCGTGGTCATCGAAGTGTCGTGCCCGATCGGTACCTACACCATCGACGCGGTGGCGACCGGCGACGTCGGCGGCAAGACCGTCACGGACAACTCGATCGCGCCCTTCACCGCACCGACGTGGCAAGTCGTCACCGCAGCCAATTTGAGCTACGTGAGCGGAACGCTTTCGCCCATGAGCGTCTCGCGTGGCGACGCGTACCAGTTCCGGGCCACGTTCGAAAACGAGGGCGCCGGCGTGGTGACGCTCGACTCGAGTCTCACCACCATTCGAATCACGGACGGCATTCGCATCTATCAGTCAAAGCCCATTCAGCCCTACGCGATAGCAAGTGGCGCGCAGCAGCAGCTGATCTTCAAGACGCGCGCTGTCGCGAACGCGTTCACGCCGGGATCATACGTGGCGACGTTCAACCTGCAAGGACTCGACAGCGGGGCTCCGTTCCAGCAGGCCGAGACCAGCGGTGCTGATTTGGTGGCGGTGCAAACGCCGGCCAACGTGGGGAGCGGATCGGTGACACCCGATCTGGTGACCAAGGGCTCAAGCGTCCCATTCACGGTGCAAGTGACCAATGGCGGCGGCGCGAGCGTCGTCTTGACGCCGGCCTCGACCGAGTTCCGCTTCGCGGGCGGTCTGTTCTCCGCCGATCTCGATCCCAATGCCGTGACGACGATCCCGCCCGGCGGCACGACGCTCACGTTCCTCGCGACCGCGGTGAGCCAAGCCATCACGGCGGGACCGTACGCGGGGCAGCTCGCACTGGTGGGAACGGAGAACGGAAATCCCTTCTCATCGACGCTCGCCACCGAAATCGTCACCGTAGAAAACGCGCCCAATCTGCAAATCTCGGCGACCATCCCGTCGTTGACGTCGTTCACCACCGATCAGACGCGCCCGTTCAAGGTGCGCATGGTGGTCGCCAACAACAACGGCGCCACGGTGACCTTCACGGACGCGTCGTTGAAATTCATCCACGGCGGAAACGACCGCACCTCGCAGTTCACAATCTCGACACCGACCAACTTCGTTAGCGGTACCTCGCTCACCAGCGGCGAGGTTGACACGGTGCTGTTCGACGTCTCCGACAACACCGGCAACGCAATGACGCCCGGCATGATGACGATCCAGGGTGAGCTCGAGGTCGAGGATATCAACACGCAGAACCCGATCTTCGCCGAGAACGACCTCGGCGGCTTCTTGCAGGTGCAAACGCCGGCGACCATCTCCGTGCTCTCCGTGTTGCCGTCACAGTCGACCGTCACACAGAGCATGACGAAGGATTTCATCGTACGCGCGGTGGTGCAGAACCAAGGGCAGAGCGAGGTGGTGTTGCAGCTGGCCAGCCCCACCACTCTGGTGTGGGGGTCACCGCCGGGGTGGAACTGGACCGTGCGCACCGCGCTCGGCAACGGCAGCAACGTCCTCAGCGGAGGCGAGATCGACACGGTCCTATTCGACGTGAGGGATTCGGGTAGCACCACCGGAGTTACCAGTCTCGACGCGACCATTCGCGGAACGGAGACCAACAGCAACCGAACGTTCAACGGCGCATCGTCGGGCGCCGCGTCGGTGCTGGTGCAATCGGCGGGCGATGTCGACGTCGTGAGCGTGGTCTCGTCGCGATCGACCATCACCAACGGTGCCAACGTCCCGTGGACATTGACCGTCACCCTCGAGAACCCCGGGCAATCGGACATCAACCTCGCGGCACTCGCATCGAACATCACGGTGACGTTCGAGGGCGCGGCGCCGGCTCCGTCGTACAACGTGCCTTCTACGCTCGCGGGCGGCGGTACCATCTTGTCCGGCGGCGAAACCGATCAGTTGGTGTTCACGGTCAACAGCGCGGGAACCTACGGTACGCCGGGGCCGAAGAACATCACGGTCGACGCGGACGGAGTCGAGATCAACTCGGGAGTAGTCCGCAACGACAGCGATTTTGACGTCGTCACCGTCCAGCAAGTGCCCGTTCTCGATTTCGTATCGCTGACACCCAGCCCGGTTTCGCGCGGCTCGTCGGTCGCATTCAACGTGACGATTCGGAACAATGCGGTGAATGGCGCCACTGCCACGCTCGATCGCGGAACCACGCGCCTGCGCTTCGGCGGGGGCCAATTCAACGTGAATCTGCAACCGGCGAGTCCGGTCGACGTCGCCGCCGGTGCGCAGGTGACACTCCTGTTTACGAGCGCCACCGTCGTTCCCGGGATTCCGCTCGGGAATCAAACCGCGTTCCTCGACTTCAGCTGGACCGACAACGGCCGCTCCGGTACGGAGACCGAATCGCTCCCGGGTAACGCGATCGAGGTCGAGGCGGCGCCCGACTTGAGTATCGTCAGCGTGCGCTCGAGCCGCTCGACGGTGACCACAGGTCAAACGAATCCATGGACCATCACGATGGTGGTGCAGAACACCAATGGCGCCGGCGTCGATCTTGATTTGTCGCCCGCGCTGACGCGTTTGCAACTGAACGTGCTCGGTTCCGGTGCCAACGTGACCACCGAGTACACGATTCAGTCGCCCACTGCGCTCGAAGCGTCGGGCAACGAGATCTTGGCGGGTGGCGCTATTGACTCGCTCATCTTCGACGTCTCTGTGGCTGGCAATACGGCGGGGACGATCATCGTTTCCGGATTCGTGCGGGGAATCGACCTCAATTCCGGCGACCCGGTGTTCGACGACACCGTGTCCGGGGGCGCAGGCAGCTTCATTCTGCAGACGTTGGGTGTCTTGAACATCTTGAGCACGACCACACGTCCCACCGCGACCGCGCTGCAAACCGCGCCGTACCCGATCAAGGTGGCGGTGCGCAACGACGGACAGGCCGCGATCGATTTGGATCTCTCGACGCCCACTGCGACGGCGGTCACGTTCTCCGCACCTGCGGGTTGGGCGACCAACGTGCAGACCACACTCGTGGGAGGCGGCGTGCGCCTGTCGGGCGGGGAGACCGACACCGTGGTCTTCAACGTCACGACCACGGGATCGGTCGCGACCACGCAAACCATATCTGGCAACGTCGTCGGCAATGAATTCAACACCGGTGCACCGCGCTCCGACAACACGGCCAGCGGCGGCACGGGCTCGATCCTAGTACAGTCGGAGGCGTTGATCGTTATCAGTTCGGCGACACCGGTGCCGGCGACGTTGACGTCGGGCGCTTCCACACCGTGGGATGTTACGATTTCCATCCAGAACACGGGACAGTCGGCCGCGCGCCTCCTGCTACCCGCGGGTCTCACGGTGACCGTGCAAAGCACAGCGCCCCCGGCGAGCTTCAATCCGGTCAACAATCTCCAGGAAGGCGGTGTCGTGCTGGCGGGCGGTGCCACCGGAACACTGGTCGCGCACGCCAACGCGTCGCCCACGTTTACAGCCTTCGGTACACGAAGCATTGGTGTCGCGCTGAGCGCGGTCGAGATCAACAGCAACCGCGCCCTCAACCCGAGCGACGCGACCGCGGGCACGGTGAACGCGCAAACGGTGCCGAACTTGACCGCCGCCTTGGTTTCGCCGCCCGTCCTCGTCACGCGGGGCGCGCAGGCGTTCCTGCAGGTCGAGGTGACCAACCCCGGCGTAAACGCGGCCACGGTCGTGCTCGACCGCGCGACCACGCGCGTGAGCTTCGGCGGCGCGCTTTACAACGCTTTCCTCGACGCGAGCAGTCCCAACGTGATGGTAGGCGGCCAGACCATAACGCTGTCGTTCGAGGACAAGCTGGTACAGCCCGGCTTGCCGCTGGGTTCGCACGATTTGAACGTCAACCTGGACTACACGGCGAATGGAATTCCCGGCTCCGAGCTCGAGGTCATCACCAACGGCATCACGGTCCAGGATCCTCCGCAGTTCCGTATCACGGGCATCTCGGCGTCGGTGTCGGATGTCACGGCCGGCCAGACCCAGAATTGGTCCGCGACGATGACCATCGTCAATGAAGGCTCGGCGGACGTCGATCTGAGTTTGCTTGCGAACAAGACCTATGTGCGGTTCCTGGCACCCGGCGGCGCGGTCGACGGTACCTATGTCATCCTGCAACCGACCGAGTTGGTGAACGGGGGAACGCGCCTCGAGGTCGGAAGCACCGACCAGCTCGTGTTCACCATCGACAGGACCGGTGACGTGCCCGGCTTCATGGTGATCAGCGGCCGCGTGGAAGGCACCGACGTGATCCAGCAGGTCGTCGTGTTCGACGATACCTTCGACGGTGGTCGCGGCAACGTGAATGTCCAACCCGCCGCGGCGATCGCAATCACGTCCACGCGCCCCTCGCAGACCGAGCTCACCGCGGGACAAAACGGGTGGGGCGTTCGCGTGGTTCTCGCCAACACCGGTGGTTCCGCGGTCGACATCGACTTGAACAATGCGCGCGTTGAGTTCGACGGTTCGCGCGCCGGCTGGACTTTCGGCAGCGTGACGCTGATTGGCGGCGGGAATCGTCTGCAAGGCGGCACGGTCGACAGCCTGCTGTTCCAAGTTCTCACGACGACGACGGTCCCCGGAACGAAGCGCATCGATGCCTTCGTGCCGTACGTCGAAGTGAACACGCAGCTCGTCGATTCCGTGACAACGACGCCGTCGGGCAACTTCGGCCAGGTGAAAGTCGAGACGCGTCCGCGACTGCGCATCACCACCGCGGTGGTGAACGCCCCCAATCCGACTGCTGTGAATCTCAACCAACCCTTCGACGTCCGCGTCCAGGTGCAGAACTTGGGCGAGGCCGACGCGCGGGACGTCGCGATCGGCATGACGACCAATGGCAGCAGCACCATCCAACTGCCCATTCCGCCCATCACCGAAGTGACCGGCGGTCAAACACTAACCTACGACATGCCGGTGCAGGCGGCGGGAGCACCGAACGGGTCGGAGAGATTCAGCACCGACATCACGTCCGCGCGCGACGAGAACTCGGGCCAACCCAGCTTGGTGACGCTTTCGGCGAATCAAGACAGCATGGAGACGATCGCGATTCAGACGCCGGCCGATTTCGACATCACGAATGTGCGTCCGTCGCAGACGACGGTGACGCGCAGTCAGACCCAAGATTGGAACGTGATCGTGCGCGTGCAAAATACCGGAGGGGCCGGCGCTGTGCTGGCGGCTCCGGCCGCCAACGACCTCGGCTTCTCGATCGCGGGGTCGGTCAAGACCGGCTACGTGGTGCAGCCGCCGACCGCGTTCGGGTCCGGCCGACCGGGTTGGACGCTGGCCGGTAACGACGCAGATTCGCTCATTTATACCGTTAGCGTGACCGGTCCCGACACCGGGTTGGTCGACGTCGGCGTGGTGAACGATGGCACCGACCGAAACGATCCCACGCTGGCGTTCAGCGATACCGACACCACCAATGTTCGCGTGCAGCTGCCGGCCGGTTTCGCGATCTCGAACACGGTTCCGTTCGGTACGGTAAATCACGCCAACGCGGATCGCGACACGGTGAACACACTCCAGCAGTATGAGATCCACGTCACCGTCGCCAACACCGGCGAAGCGGTCGACAGCGTGCTGGTGACGCTGAATCGCGACGGCGCGTCGACCGTCCAACCCAAGAGCCTTCGTCGTCGGCAAATCAACGTCGACGGCAGTCACACCTTCGAGTTCCGCATCACGTCGCCCGGGGCACCGGACAACTTGGAGACGTTTACGGCGAGCATTCTTCCGGGCTCGCGCTCGCGCAACACGGGGCAGTTGATCTCACCGCAACCGCCACTCGACAACCGGCACGTCGTGGTTATCCAGAGACCGGCGAATCTCGTTATGAATCTCACCTCCGCGAGCGGAGCGGTGAGCGCCAATCAGGTGTTCACGATGAGCGCGACCGTAACCAACCCCGGCCCCAACCAGGCAGGCGTGGCGGGAACCGCGCGCCTGACACTCACGGTGCCTCCGAATTTCACCCACTTGAACCCGGGTGGCAACGAGCCGCTGGTGCGCGACTTCGTCGTGGGAACACCGGTCACTTGGCAGATCCAAGCGCCGCCCGCGCCGCAAGCATCGGACAACTTCGCGTCAACGATTTCGACGTTCCCGAACGACCGCAATATCGGAACGGCCGCGGCTTCGTCGCAACCGAGCGATCAATTCGGCGTCGCGGTGGTAGCGGGCGGAGCTTTCAGCACTCCGGTGATCGCGATCGACAGTCCCGCCGGAGCGGTGGATGCCACCGTGAGCGCAACGCAGCACTTCTTCGTTGATGCGACCGTCACGGCAACGCAAACGACGAACAACGTCGTGGCGACGCTGAGCATCCCCGGCGGCTATCAGATTGTGGGGCAGTCGACCCGCAGCCTCGGCGACGGCACGGGGAATCCAATGTCGGTTCCTCAGAACGACTTGTTTGAAGTAATCGCTCCCGCGAGCCCCGGCGCAGGCAACCTATTCGTCACGTTCACGGGTATCGATCAGAATACTTTACAACCCGTGCCCACGGCTGCTGACACCGTGACCGTCACCACCGTCCCGCGCGCGGCGTTGACGACCACCGCGAGTGTGACCGCACCGCCGGCGGCGACCGATAACACGGTCACCATCGGCACCGAGTTCACGGCCACCGCGCAAGTTGCCAACGCGCCGGGTGCGGCCGGCATCGCGAGCCCGGGAACGCTGACCATCGTGCTCCCGACCGGGTACACGCTCGCGGGTGGCGAAACGGCGGCGAAGCCGTTCACGATTGCCGCACCGGTGTCGTGGCAGGTGGTTGCACCGCCGCAGCCGGCGGGGCCGCAACAGATCAACGTCAACATCTCGACCGTCCCGCCCGACGAGAACAGCGGAACGGCGGCAACGGTTTTGGACGGCACCGGCACCATCGCCATGGTCACCGAAGGCTCCGCGGTCGCGGTGCGCGACGTGTCGCCGTCGCTCGGCATCAACGTCGGCCCGGTGCCGGCGGGAACCAGCAACATCGAGATGCTGGGCTTCGAGATCGCGTTCAACGTGAGCGACATCAACGTCGCGCCGGCGCGTATCGACACCATCGCAGTCACCATCGTCGGCGCCGACGGCACCCCGCTGGGACCGAGTGCGGTGGCGCAAACGCTTTCGCAGCTTTCGATCGACGTTGCCGGTACGACGCCGGTCGCTGTTGTTGTAAACGATCCTGCCACCAATCCGGTGGTTGTCTCGTTTACCAGCAGTCCCGCGGGCGATCGCAACATCGCGCCCGACGGTGTGCGCAACGCGGTGGTCAGCGTCTCTCTCGACGCCAACCCGGCCGCGACCGAATTCAGCGTGGGACTCCGCACCGGCGCACTCAAGGTGCGTGATTCACAGTCGAACCAGCTCCTCGGTGTAACCGATTCGAACGGGCAACCGTTGGACGGCGTCATCACGTCGGATCCGCTGGTGATCTTGAGCTCGCAGTTCGCGGAGTACGTGCACAACTACCCGAATCCGTTCCGCGCGGGATCGCAGGACACCCGCATCGCGTACTTCATGCAGAGCCCGGGCAACGTGAGTGTGCGCGTATTCGCCATCGACGGCAACCTCGTGTACGAGGAAAACATTCCGGGAAGCGACTCGCGCGCGCAGGTGGGACCGCAAGAGACCACCTGGGACGGCCGCAACGGCAAGGGCGAAGTGGTGCGTAACGGCATCTACGTATGCGTCGTGAACGCGGGCGGCCAGTCGGCAAAATTCCGAATCGCGGTGGCGAAGTGATGCGCATTCGCTCTTATGTGAGACTCGCCGCGTTGTTAGCCGTGTTGGCGACGCCACTCGCCGCGCACGCGCAGGACGGCGGCACCGACAGCGTCTTCAAACTGGGCGCGGGGGCGCGCGGCATCGGCATGGGGCGCGCCTTCGTGAGTCTGGCCGACGACGCGAGTGCGGTGTACTGGAACCCGGCCGCGTTGAAAAACGTCCAGCGCATGCAATTCATGGCCATGTACATGCCGCTCTTCGGCGACTTCACCGACGCCACGTACACCTACTTCGGCTTCGTGTACCCGACACTTTCGGCGGGTGCGTTCGGCGTGGGGTACATGAGTGTGGGTACCACATTCGACGGTTACGACGATGCCAGCCGCCCGACCGGTGAAGCCAACGCATCCGAGAGCCAGTTCCTGGTTTCGTACGCGACCCCCGATCGCCACTTCCGCTACCTGTTCGGGAATCTCGCCCTGGGCGCGAGCTTCAAGATCAGCCGCCAAACCGTCGATCCGTTTTCGAGCACGGCACCCGGCGTCGACGTCGGCCTTCGCTACCTTCCCGACGGCGCCAAGTCGCTCGTGTTCGGTGTGAACATCCAGGATTTCTCGGGCGCGCAGTACAAGCTCAACCTGGAAGAGGACACCGTCGACCGCACCATTCTGGCCGGCGCCGGCTACACCAAGAAGTTCGACAACGGCGCGGCGCTGCGCCTGATGCTGCAGTACGACATGCCCGAGCGCGCCGACGCCCGCTTCCACGCCGGTGCCGAGTACGCGTTCTCGAAGTTCATCGCACTGCGCGCGGGCTTCGACGACGACACCGCCACCTTCGGCTTTGGCGTGGGCGCGTACGACTACGGTTTGGACATGGCGTACTACTCCAAGGACGAAGCGGGCTCGACCCAGGCGTACGCGTTCACGGGCGCCTGGGGCAAGACGCTGGACGAGAAGCGCGAGGAGATTGCCAACCAGCGCGCCGAGGAAGAGCGGATTCTCATCCAGAAGACATTCGACGCGCGCGTCACCGGATTGCGCAAGCGCGCGCAAGAGCTCGAAGCGGCCGGCGATTATTCGGGGGCCCTCGCGCAGTGGCAGGTCGTGCTCGAGTTCGTCCCCGACGACGCGGAGGCGGCGGCGGCGGCGGCGACCGCGCGCGAGCGCTTGCTGCAGGAGCAGGCCGCGTCGGTGCGCGACGTGGAGAACCAAGCCGTCATTCGCACGCGCTTCGCGGCCGGCCTCGACCACTTCGAGGAGTCCGATTATTTGGGTGCGCGCAGCGAGTGGCGCGCCATTCTCGCCATCGATTCCACCCACGCGGGGGCGCGCGACTACCTCGAGCAGACCAACAAGAAGATCAGCGAGATCGTTCGCGGTCATCAGACCAACGCGACTCGCCTGGAGAGGGAAGGCCGCCTGACGGAAGCGATCGCGGAGTGGAACAACGTCCAGCAATATCGCCCGGACGACGCGCAGGCCAAGGCGTCCATCGCGCGCATCCGCGCCCGCATCGAGTCGATGAGCCAAGACTACTCGTCGACCCAGCGCAAGCTCCGCATCGTCACGCTGTATAATGACGCCCTCACGGCCTACAACGCCGGCCAGTACCAGCAAGCGATGACGCAGCTGCGCGAGCTGCTCTCGCTCCAGCCCGATCACGCGGACGCCAAGAAGCTCATGGCGGTGGCCAAGCGCCGCACGACACCGCTCACCGACGCCGAGAAGTCGCGCATCCGCGAGCTCTATCTCGCCGGCATGCAGCACTTCTCGAAGGACAGCTACGCGCAAGCGATCGCCGAGTGGCAGAAGATCCTCGAGATCGATCCCACCAACGAAAGTGTCGCGCGCAGCATCGAGGAAGCGCAGGAGCGACTGCGTAAAACGCAGGAGCGTCGCTAGCATGGCGCGCTCCTCCGTGGTCGAGAAGCGCGAAACGCGCGAGTTGACCGTCCTCGCGGAGGAGGGCCAGCTCGGGCGCGTGCGCGACTTCGTGGTCTCGGTGTGCGAGGACGCCGGCTTCGGCCAGCGCGAGATCGCGAACACCAAGCTCGCGGTCGACGAAGCCTGCACCAACATCATCAAGCACGCCTACGAGGACCGCACCGAGAGCGGCGAGATCGGCGTGTACGCGGAAATCGACGTGGGGAGGGTCAGCATCCACCTGCGCGACCGCGGCAAGCACTTCGACTTCGCCAGCGTCAAGGATCCCGACCTCGATCAGTACGTTGAAACCGGAAAGAAGGGCGGCCTCGGCGTCTTCCTCATCAACCGGTTGATGGACGGTGTCGAGTACCGCGCCACCGACAACGGCAACGAGCTCATCCTGACCAAGCGCAGCCAAGCGGCGTTCTCGGCCGTGAGCATGCCCGAGAAAATGCCGCTGCGCGGCACGCTGCGCTTCAAGTTCATGCTGCGCGCGGCCGGCGGCCTGGCCGCCCTGATGGTGGTCGCGTGGGCGTTCATCATGATACGCCAGACCAGCGACATCGACTCGCAGCGCACCACGCAATGGATGGAGAAGCGACGCCTGGCCGAGAGCATCGCGAGCCGCAGCGTATCGGCGCTGGTCGATCCGAACGAATTCTCGATGGAGCAAACCAACCTGACCTCCGAGCTCGCGAGGCTGGTGGGTGTGGGCGACGAGATCGCGTATGCGCGCGTGATCGACGCCGTGGGCAACGTGCGCGCCTCGGGGCTGGTGGAGGAAGTATTCCAGCCCGACCCGGGTCCGGCGGGAGAGCTCATCACCGAAGACGGGCGCGTGACGTGGTCGCGCGTCGAGCTCGGCGATCGCGAAGTGCGAGACATCGCCGTCACCGTGGCGGTGCCGGGTGCGGACGGGCAGCGCTTCGAGGTCGGCACCATGCACCTCGGCGTCTACAAGGACGCGGTCGAGAGTGCGATCGAGGACACGCGATTGTCCACCACGCTCTTGCTGATCGGAATCTTCGCGGCCGGGATTCTCCTCATCATGGGTCTGGTGCAGGTGTTCGTGCGGCCCATCCAGCTGCTCACCGACGGCGTGCGCGCGATCGGCGACGGCAACATGGAGGGCAAGCTCGACGTGCGGGGGCCGGCCGAGATCGGCGCCATCGCGGGTGTGTTCAACGAGATCACCGAGAAGTTCAAGAAGGCGCGCGACTCCATCCTCGAGCAAGAAAAGATGCAGAAGGAAATAGAGGTCGCGAAGCAGATCCAGCAGTCGCTCCTGCCGCGCCGGCGCCCCGAAATCAGCGGCTACGATATTTGCCCGTTGTATCAGGCGGCCGCGGAAGTGGGCGGCGACTACTACGACTTCGTCCAGGTCGACGACGACACCATCGGCGTGGTGGTGGCCGACGTGTCGGGCAAGGGTGTGCCGGGTTCGCTGGTCATGACCATGATCCGCACCGCACTCCGCATGGAGGCGCGGGGAAACCGCAACGCGTCAGACGTCATGGCCAAGATGAACGCCTTCGTCACCGACGACATGAAGAAGGGCATGTTCGTCACCATGTTCTACGTAATCCTGGACTCGAAGAACCGCGTCATCTCGTACGCCAGCGCGGGTCACAACCCGATGATTCTCTACCGTCACGAGACGCGCGAGACCTTCTTCTTGAACCCGCGCGGCTTTCCGGTGGGCATCAGCCTCCCCGACGAAACGCTGTTCCGCCGCTCGATCAGCCTCGAGAAGGTCCGCCTCAAGAAGGACGACATGCTGGTGATCTACACCGACGGTGTGACCGAGGCGATGAACGACAAACGCGAGCAGTACGGCGAAGACCGTCTGATACAGATGGTGAAGGCCAACGGCGCGCTGTCGCCCGACGATTTCATCGCGCGACTCGACGGGGACATCAAGAGCTTCACGGGCGAGGTCCCCCAGAGCGACGACATCACGGTGGTGGCGATCAAGGAGCGCATGACGGCCGACGACGTCCTGTTCGGCATTCGCAGGAAGCTGCTCGATTTGGTCGACGTGCAGGGGATGAACGTCAAGGACGCCTGCCGCCAAATGCGCGTCTCGCCCGCCACCTACTATCGCTACAAGAAGCGCCTCGAGGTGATGGGCGAGCGCGGATTGCGAAACGACATGCTGCGCGACGACGTGAGCCTGAAGCGCGTGAGCCTGGAAGCACGCAAGGAGCTGGTGCGCATCGTCGCGGGCGACCCGGAGCTCGGTGCCAAGCGCATCACGGAGGAGTACAACAAGGGACGCGACGCCGCGCACCACATCACCGAGCGCATGGTGTACGAGGAGCTCAAGCGCCTCAACATGAACACCAAGGAGCTCCGCATCGATTATCTGCGCCGGCACGGCTTCGTGCGCGACGCCGAAGCGCCCGCGGTTAGCGATACCGGCAGGCGCGCCAAGGCGCCGGCCGCCGCCGACCTGGTGGACGACCTCTTGCGCGAGATTCCGGGCGTCATGCCCCCGGCCGGCGCCGATCAAGGCACCCCGGCGGGCACGGACGCGTTGGATACGCCGGACGCGCTCTATCACATCGAAGGTGTGAGCGTCTCGGTTTCCACCTCGGAAGGGATCGTCGACATTCGCTTGAGCGGTCACGTCGACTCGGCTTCGTCGGCCGGATTGGAAAGAAAGCTCCGGGAGCTCACCACCGGCGGCTCCGCGAAGATCGTCGTCGATCTGGCCGGGGTGTCGTACGTGTCGAGCGGCGGGTGGGGTATCTTCGTGGGCGAAGTCGGCGGATTGCGCAAGCGCGGCGGCGATATCGTGTTGTCGGGCATGTCGCCCGAAGTCTTCGACGTGTACGAGTTGCTGGGCTTTGCCGACGTGCTGCGATCGTTCAATACCATCGGCGAAGCTCGTACGTGGCTCGCCCTGCCGCCGGAGCAGCGCGGTGCAATGATACCCCCGCGCGTGGGATCCGATGCCGGCCGCGCGCGCCTGGGTTCGCTCGCGGACGAAGCGTCGGAGTCGCTCGACGCGGGTGCCGAAGCCGGAGCGGCGCGCGACTGGCAGAGCCTCCGCATCGAAGCGACCACCGTCGGCGAGCGCGGCGACATCGCCGTGCTCTCGCTCTCCGGCATCATCGACACGGTGAGCGCGGAGCGCCTGCGCGAGGCGCTGGATCAAGTCATCGCCGGCGGCCGGGTCAAGATCGTCACCGACATGTCGAACGTGGAGTACGTTTCGAGCGGCGGCTGGGGCGTGTTCACCGAGCGGTTGCGAGAGCTCCGGCGCGCGGGCGGCGACGTCAAGCTGTTCGGCATGGACCCCGACGTCTACTACGTGTTCACGATGCTGGGCTTCAACATCGTGTTGTCGTCGTTCGATATCTTCGCGGACGCGGTCGATGATTTTCGCCGCTCCGCTCCGGGCACCGACGTCCCTGTGCCCGCCGAAGCGTCGCCCAAGTCGGCGCGACCGGACGAGCCGAGTGTGGTGCGCTCCGCGTGGTCGATGATGGCCAGCACGGGCCTCGAGCTATCGTGGGAAGACGGCCCCGCCGGCATTCGCATTGCCCGGCTGTCCGGTGTCATCGAAACCACGGCCGTGTCGCTCATTTCCGACGCGCTCACGGGCGAGATCGAGCGCCGGCCGCGCTCGTTCCTGTTCGACTTGACCAAGGTCGAGTACGTCTCGAGCAGCGGCTGGGGACAGTTCGCACGCGCGTTCGAGGCCACGCGCTCGGTGGCCCTGGTCGGCATGTCGCCCGATCTGCTCGACGTCTACGACTGCCTGGAGTTCCGCAACTTCATTCCTGCGTACACGTCGGAGGCGGAAGCGCTGCGTACGCTCACGGGCGGCGAGGTTCCGCCCGCCGAGCGTTCGTCCAGCGACGTTCCAACGGCGGCGCCGCCGCCGAGCCGCGCGAGCGGGCCGGAGCGCGCACTCGCACCCGAAGACGCCAACGGCGACGATGGCTTGGACGACGTGCTTTCGACGCCGTCGAAGGCCCCGAGTGTGGATCCGCCGAAGGTTCGTGACACCGATGTGTCCGACCCGCCGCCCGTGTGGGGCCGTCGCGAGCTCAAGGACGCCGCGCCGCCCTCGGACGTCGACATCGACGCGGCCGTGTCCGATCGCAACAAGGATCGCGACCACAAGATCAGGTCGTTGGGGTGGCGTCGCTACGGCGAGCGTCTGCGCGGTCGCGGCGACCAAAAAGCCGGCGGCGGTACCGACGCTCCCGAAAGCGACCCGAGCGACGAAACCTAAACCCGGAAGAACCGCGTCCCCATGCGAAAAATCGCCATCATCACGTCCAAAGGTGGTACCGGGAAAACGACCACCGCCATCAACCTCGGCCACGGCCTCGCGCTGTGCGGCATGAAGGTGTTGATCGTGGACTGCGACCCGCAGCGCAACGTGGCCATCACGTTCGACGTCAAGGGCGAGCGGACGCTGTGCAATCTATTGCAATTCGGCGAAGTGGACGTGATCGAGGCGCGGCAGAACTTGTTCGTGATCGACTCGGGCGGGCGCGACCTGGCGGAGATCGAGATGGTGCTGGCGTCGCGCTCGAGTCGCGAGCGCCGGCTGGAAATGGCGCTGAAGAACCTGCGGGGATGCGACGTGGTCATCTGCGACTGTTCACCGACCGTGAATCTGATCAACATCAACGCCATCGTCTATGCCGACCAGGTGATCATTCCCATGAGCATGGACTACCTGGCCCAGGCGGGAGCGCGCCAGACCATGCAGATCATCGACGAGATCAACGCCCACACCGAGCGCAAGACGTCGATTCTCGGCATCTTGCCCACCTTCTACGACAGCCGCACGCGGCTGTCCATCGACGTGCTGGAGAATCTGCGCGAGCGCTTCAAGGAGCAGGTGTTCAAGACCGTGATTCGGGTCAATACCTCGCTGCGCGAGGCGCCCAGCTTCAACCAGACCATCTTCGAATACTCGCCGATGTCGCGGGGCGCATTCGATTATTATCAACTCACCGAGGAAGTGTTGGCCCGTGCCTGACCGCCGCAAGCGAACCATCGGACGCGATCCTTTCGAGGACGCTAACGAAGAACGTGCCTCGCGCACGGTCGAGCGCCTCATTCGCGGGAAGGTGCAGCTCGCGCGCGATCCCAAGGCGGTCGAGGTCGGCGTTCGGCTCACACCCTCCAGCCTGAAGCACCTCGAGAGACTTCGCGAGCGCTTGAAGGCGCGCGGCCGCAACGTATCGCGCGACGAGTTGATTCGCATCGCGATCACACTCCTGACCGAGGACGACGTACCGTGAAGACGGTGACAGTCGCGGCAGCGGGCGTGCGGCATTATAGTAGAGATAAGGTATGAGTGAGGTCACTACCATGGAAGGCTACGATCACCGTAGCGAGATCGTGTCGAGCGGGACGCGCTACTACGTGCAGTCCAGCTTGGTGCCGGCACAGCGCACGGTGGTGACCTCGTTGTTCCACGAGGGAACGCTGCTCTCGCGTCAGACGGAGCGCTACGATACCTCGCTCGCCCCGGAGGCGTTGCGGTCGCTGGTACGGCGCGCGCACGACGTATACAAGCTGCGCCTGGTCTCGTTGATCGATCTGCGCGAGCGCTTGAAGAAGGACGTCGACGGGCGCGCGCACCTGAAGCTCGGCGAAGCACTGTACCGGCAGAAACTCTATCGCGAGGCCATGGCGGAAGTGATTCGCTCCATCAAGCTGGGGCTCGAAGACGCGGGCGGGTACGCGATCCTGGGCAACTGCCTGCTGGCCCTGGCCGACCACGACAAGGCGCTGCGTTCGTTCCAAAAGGGAATCGATCTCGCTCCCGCGTTTGCCGACCTGCACAACGACTTGGGGCGCGTGTACCTCAAGATGGAAAAGTGCCGCGAGGCGGTGGCGTCGTTCGACCGCGCGCTCGAGTTGAATCGCTACTATCAGTCGGCGCTCTTGAATCTGGCCATAGCACTCGCGTTGAACGTGATGCTCAAGCAGGACTACGATCTGTCGCGCGACCTGCGCGGTCGCATGAAACGGATCCTGGACCTGAACGTGCAGCTCAAGCCCCAGATGGACACGGAGGAATTCCGGGAGGTTCGTCGCGCCGCCGAAGCGGAGCGTTATGAGCTGGTTTACGAGAACCTGCTGAAAATCCGAGAGGACTTGGACACCGTCGCCACCGCCGACCTGTCGCTGGAGATTTATCTCATCCTGAAGTTCCGATCCGACGAATTGTCGGAGGCCGACATCGACGGGCTGATTGAACGTTTGCGTACAGCGCTGGAGGCAAATCCAGGCTATGCTGATATTCAGAACGACTTGGGCGTGCTGTACGCCGCAAAATGCAAGATCATGATCGACAAGGCGCACGAGGCGTTCGGACAGGCACTTAGACGCAATCCGGCCTTCAAGAAGGCGGAGAAAAACCTGAAGCTGGCAGGCAATGACCGGCAGGGAATTCACTTCCTACTAAAAGCGTTGTTGGACTAGTCCTTGCATCGGAGGGGGTTCCAGATACACCATGGAAAAGCTGATCATCTCCGAAGAACGGACCGGGTCCGCCCACCCCGTTTCGATCCTGACGTTGCGAGGCACGATCGAGACGACCAATGCCTCGGGCCTGGAAGAAACCCTCGAGCGGATCGTCGACGAGCGGTGCTATCGCATCGTGGTCGACTTGAGCGGTGTCACTTACATCAGCTCGGCGGGATGGGGTATATTCATCAGCGAGATCAAGCGCATCCGGCGCAATGCGGGTGACATCAAGCTCGCCGGCATGAGACCGGAAGTTCGGGAGGTGTTCGACCTGCTCGAGTTCGGCAACATACTGAAGCCGTTCGAGCGCACGTCGGACGCGATCAAGGATTTCGAATTTGCAACCGACCCCCACGGAGGGTCACCCGGCCGCCGCTAATCGACGGTTCGCTGGGCCGCGTTCACTATCGACTTCAAGCACGACAGGAAGAAGAAGATGGCTGTAGATGGAATCGTAGTCAGCGTCATCACCGGCACCAACCATGGCGGCGTGTCGATCTTGAAGGTCAGCGGTTACCTGGACACGACCACCGCGGGCGAGCTCGAGACAGCGCTGTACGGGTTGCTCGACCGCGGGATCTACAAGATTGTCGTCGACCTGACGGGCGTGAACTACATCAGCTCGGCGGGTTGGGGCATCTTCATCGGGGAGATCAAACGCATCCGCAATCACGGGGGAGACCTCAAGCTATCGGGCATGGTGGGAGACGTTCACGAGGTCTTCCAGCTGCTCGAGTTTCACTCCATCCTCGAAGCGTATCCCACGTCCCAGGAAGCGGTTGCGGCGTTCTCCAAGGGCGCCGCGGCTTAGGACTTGCTCTCGACCCTGCGCGGGTCCTGTCGCACAACAGCCCACTTCGCCGGGCCTACCGCGCCTACGCACTAGTAGTCCCGGACTCGTGGGCGCCCGTTGTGCGCCACCCGCCGCTGGACGCCACCCGCGCTCTGAAACCCCATGATTTGGGCATAGCCGCCCCTGCCTCGGCGTATATATTCTCGACGCCCGTCTCCGGGTGATGACCACTATGTTTGGCGCCGATAATCAACTTTCGCTGACCCAATTGCCCTGGGTCTGGATCCTCGCCGCTGCGTTGATCGGGGTGGCGTGGTTTGCGTACTGGCGAACGACCCCCGACTTGCCGCGCAGCGTCCGCGTCCGACTCGCTCTTCTTCGCACCGCGGCCTTCTTCGTCTTGGCGGTTCTCTTGTTGGATCCCCGTTCGATTCGCCGCGGCGACCGTGACGAAGAGGCGCGCGTCGTCTTGCTGGTCGATCGCTCCGCGAGCATGTCGCTCCCCGCGAGCGGTTGGGGCGACGGCGAGTCCCGCTTCGATGCCGCCACGCGAACCGCGGCCGCACTCGCGCGCGAGCTCGAGGAACGCGGCGCGCACGCCGAAACGATCTTCTTTTCCGACGGCGCGCAATTCGAAGAAGCCGACTCGGTGCGCCCCGATGGACAAGGGACGCAGGTGGTGCGGGCACTCGAGGACGTCGCGCGCCGCTTCGAGGGCGAGCACCTGTCCGCGACCGTCGTGTTCGGCGATGGTGTCGAGACCGAAACGTCGCTGGTACGGCGCGCGCCGCCGTCGATTCCGACCTGGAGTGTCGGCTTCGGCGACACCTTGGCGCCCAACGACGTGCGCGTCGCCGCGGTGGATTACAGCCCGATCGTTCGTGCGCCTTCGCGCGCCGTGGTCGCGGCCACCATCGCGTCCACCGGACCGGAGCGCAAGCGCGTGCGCGTGCGACTCACCGAAGGCTCGCGCGCATTGTTCACCTCCGACACCACCCTCGCGCCCGGTACGTCGGAAGCGACGGTACGAATTCCGGTGCGCGTGACCGAGCCGGGGCGTCGCGAGTTCGTGTTGTCGATCGAGAGTGCGGGCACCGACCAGCGCGCGGACAACAACCGCCGCGACATCGTGATCGAGGTCGAAAAGGCGCGCGCGAAGATTCTCATCGTCGATTTGACGCCGTCGTGGGAGCTAGCGTTCATGACGGCACTGGTGGCGCGCGATCCGGCGTACGAGTGCGAGCTGTTCGTGACCTCGCGGCGCACGGCGGCACCGGTGGGCCGCGTCAAGCGCCCGGACGAATTCGTGCCCGCGCTCGCGGACGCGGATGCGGTGGTACTGGCGTCGGTGAGCGACGAGTTCCTGGGCCCCGCGACCGTCGACGCGATTCGCCGCTTCGTCACCGACAAGGGCGGCGGGCTTTTGGTGCTGCCGGGGCCGTCGTCGCTCTACGAGACCAGCGCCGCGTGGGCGCGACTGGCCGACATTCTCCCGGTGCGCGGCAACGCGCCCATGTCGTTCACGCTGCAATACACGTCGCTCGGTCCGGGCGCGCAGGCCGCCTCCAATCCGGCCACCGCCGACCTAGTCCCGCTCTTCTCGCAGGTGGAGTGGCAGGAGCGCGCGCCGCTACTCGGCTTCTACGCGGGATTGTCACCGACGGCGGCGACGGAAGTTCTGCTCGGCGTGCGCGGGCGTTCGCTGCCCGCCCTCGCGTATGCGACCACGGGCAAAGGGCGCGTCGCGGCGGTGACGGCGGGACCTTTGTGGCGCTGGAAGTTCGTCGCCGAGTCGAACGGTGTCTACGACGAGCTGGTGGCGCGCCTCTTCGACGTGCTCACGCGCGGCGAGGAATCGGGGCGCTTCGTGCTGACGACGAAGAAGAACGTGTTCGACGCCGGCGAGCGGCCCGAGCTGTACGCGGAGATCTTCAACGAGAAGCTGCAGCCGGTCTCGGGCGGTGCGGTACGGGTCGAGATCGCGCGCGTCGATTCCTCGGGGACGGAAACACCGCTCGATCAGACGCCGATGGAGCGCGCGAGCGCGGACTCACCGCGCTTGTCGGCCGAGCTGGACGTGCTGCCGGCGGGGCGCTACGTCGCGCGCGGCTCCGCCGATCTCCCGGGGAAGACCTTGCAATCGAAGCCGCTCGAGTTCCGCGTCTCCACCACCTCGGTCGAATTCCAACGCACCGAGCAGGACCGCGACGCGCTCTTGCGCATCGCGCGCCGATCGGGCGGCGACTACTTGCCGCCGGAGCGGGCGGCGGAATTGATCGACCAGCTCTCCCTCGAACCGCGCCGCGTGCCGACGGTGTCCGAATCGGTGCTGCGCGCCAGCGCGCCGCTGTTCCTGGTACTGCTCGCGCTCTTGGCGGGCGAGTGGCTGCTGCGCAAACGCGCGGGGATGATCTAGCCCGCACGAGATTCCAGTTGCACAGGCGCCCTCGCGGCGCTACCATGCGCGCGAGGTGGTGGTGGTGATGGGTGGTGGTGCTCGCTTCCTCTTCTTTCTATTCCTCCCCGTTTTTTGTCTTCCGCATGTTGTCGACGCGGGCGTCGTCGTCAACGAGCTCTATTACGACCATCCCGGCGCCGACGCGGGCTACGAGTTCGTCGAGCTTCTGAACACGGCCGATGCGGCCGTGTCGCTCGACGGCGTAGCACTCGAGTTTCATAACGGCACCGGCGAAGGCTGGACGGTGCTGTGGCAAGCGCCGTCGGGCCTGGTGGTGGAGTCGGGCTCGCTCTTCATGCTGGGCGGCGATCTCGTATTGCCCTTGCCCGACATCGTGACTGCGATGTCTCTGCAGAATGGTCCGGACGCGATTCGCATCGTACACGGCGTCGAAATCCTTGATGTCGTGGGCTACGGCGGCCTGGACGACCCGGCCTACGTAGAGACGCTCGGTGTTTCCGCCGTCGATGCGGGACAATCGATCGCGCGCACACCCGACGGCCGCGACACCGGCGACAACGCGAGCGATTTCGTCGAGTCAGCTCCCACACCGGGCCGGCGCAACGTCGCGCGCCACGATGCATCGGCGACGCCCGCTCCCGAGACACCCACCCATGCTGGTCTTGACCACGCGGGCGTGGACCGTTTGATGGTCGATCTCGAAAATAGAGGACTCATCCAGATTCCGGCTGCGGCCGTCGTCATTTCGGTCTTCGACTCCACCGTGGGAGATATTGCCAGCACGGTTAATGCGTCAAGTATCGTACCCGGCGCGACTGAACGTGTCGCGCTGGAGGTATCACTCTCCGCGCCGGGTTACCACTGGCTCACCATCGAAGCGCGCTATCCCTTGGATGAGCGCGCCGCCAACGACCGCGCGTCGCTCGTGCGACGCGTCGGTCGTCCGCCCTTGCTGGTGAGCGAGGTCATGAGCGCTCCGCGCGACGGCTGTCCTCAATTCGTCGAGCTGTACAACGCCGGCTCCACCCACCTCGACATCACCGGTTTCTCGATTCGCGACACGCGCCCAAAGCCGGCCGTCATCGCCGCGGATTCGCTGATCGTCGGCCCGCGCGAATTCGTGGTCGTGACCCCGGATCCCGAGGTGCTGCGATCGTGCGTGCGCGTGGACGGACGCGTATTCGACGTCGACGGGACGTGGCCCTCGTTCAACAAGTCGGGTGGGTCGTTCGCCGACAGTGTGGTGGTGATGGACACCTTCGCGATTTCGGTCGACGCGGTCGCGTATCCGGGTCTCAAGACGGACCAAGCCGACTTGAGCCTCGAGCGCATCGATCTGTTCGCGTCGGAAACACGCCGCAGCGCGGTGTGGTCGCTCTCGCGCGAGCGCGGCGGGAGCCCGGGCCGGATGGGTGCCAGTGCTCTGGCCTCACCGCCGCGAGCGGCGTGCGAGGTGTCGCCCAACCCTTTTTTTGCCGGAGACCTTTTGCGAGTCGCCGTCGCGTCGACCGACGGTGTCGCGAGTGTCAGCGTGCGCATCTATGACCCGTCCGGCCGGCGCGTCGCCGACATCGGGACCGCATCGTCGTTTCCAGCCGTTCTGTTGTGGGACGGCCGCAGCGCCGACGGCGAGATGGTGCGCGCGGGGATCTTCGTGCTGGCGTGCGAGTCGTTTACTTCCGACGGAGCTCGAGTGGGGGTGGAGAAGGTGGTGGTGGGGTGTGCGAGTCATTCGCCGTAGCGCCGAGCTCGCATTCGTGCTCGCGTTCGCGGCCGCGGACGCCGGGGCGCGCATCGATTTTCCGAGTGTAGCGGATCGCACCGTCGGTATCCGCGCGGGCGCGGATGGATTCGGTCCGGAGGCGCCGTGGAGCGTCGAGACGGGCGACGTGGAGCTTTTCGGCATCGCGGGGCTGCGCGTCGCCGGCGTGCGCGCGCGCGGCCGTATGGGAGCGGTGCCGGCCGGCGTCTCCCTCGCCCAGCTTTCTTCTCCGGTAGGGACCGAATCGCGCGCCGAGGCCGAGCTCGGATACCGTCCCGGCGTGCGATGGCTGTGCCTCGCGCGCACGGGAATCGAGATCGTGTCGATCACCGGTGCGCCCGCCGAGCAGGCGGTGCTGGCCGGATTCTACTCGCGCGCCGAAGCCGGGCGAATCACGGCCATCGCCGACGTCGACGTAATCTCGCGCGCGGACGCGCGCGAAATCGAGGTGGAGATCGGCGTCGTCGGTCGCATCGGCTCGGCGTCCATTATTGCGACCACTCACTTCGACGGTCATGCGGTTGCATCGGCGGGGATTGCCGTGGTCTCGCGCTTCGCCGGCCGTCTGGCGCTGCTCGCGGGCTACGATGACGGCACCGAGACCATCCGCGGTGCCGCCGTGGTGTCGCTCTCGCGCTGGAGAGTCGGCGTCGGCGTTTTCCAGCACGCGGTGCTCGGTGTGTCGCAGGGAGTGACGCTCACGTGGTCGCGCTGACGCGGCGCGTTCCTTGGGTGGCACTGATGCTGGCACTCGCATGCAGTACAGCGCCCCCCGCCGACTGGAACGACGATGCGGGCGAATGGTGGGGAGACGAGTACGAAGGCATTTCCGACGACGCGGACCTGGAGGACGCCGCATCGCGGTCACGTCGGATGGGGGCGTCGCTCGATGTGCTGGTCGATCCGGATGCGGCCGAGGGCGAGCAGGCGCTCCGCTCGCTCGGTGCGAGCCTTCGCACGGAACACTCCGGTGCGCGCTATCGCGAGACACGAGGCGGCCGCGCGGGTGCCGTCGAGGTGTTCGACGAGGGCCCGTTGCAGCATCTCGCCATCGGTTTCGTGCGGCCGTCGGTGGGAGAGGGCGCGATCCTCGCCGACGCGCGCGAGCTGGGCACGCCGTCGGCCCGGGCCCTGTCGTCCGCGGGCGTGGTTCGCGCCACTCCGTCGTCGTCGCGCTGGGGATCGGTGCTGGGTTCCGGAGCCACGATTTCGATCGCCAAAACCCAGGCCTCGGTCGCGGCGTGGCGCCCCCACGACGACGACACGACTTGGACGGTGTGGTCCGGCCTGGAGCGGCGTTTCTCGCGCACGCGCGTGGGTGCGGCAGCGGGATGGACGCGACGGCAGCCGGAGCGCGATGCCGCTTCGCTCACGGTCGTGCACGCGCTCCGGTCGGCGATCGTTTGCGCCGAAGCCGGTTGGGCGGGTGGTGCGCTGGCGTACGCGGCGCGCGCGGCGGCGGGTGACACGTGGTACGCCGCCTTTACCGGCGGCGGTGCCGGACCCGCAACTCCGACCGCTGCGCGGCGCGGCGACCGCCGCACGGCGCTGGTCGAGCGGCGCGATCGCATCGGTGGGGTGTCGACACGCGTGATCGGGTCCACCGTCGTGCGCCGCGACGGAATCGAGGAGGACCGGCAGCACCGCATCGAAGCTCGCGTGCAATCCGACATCGACGACCACGCGCGCGTCGACACGTCGGTGCGCTTCGTGGAGCGCGCCACGACCGAGCTGACTTCGCCCCTTTCGCAGGGACACGACGAGCGCCGCGGCGAATGGCGTGCGCGCGCGTCGCTTCGCACCACCGAGCGTCCGTCGTCGTCGACGTCGGTCGAGCATCAGTTCCGCATCGACGCGGTGCGCGAGCGATCCTCACTCGGCTTGGCGGGCACGTGGCGGGGAAAGCTGCGCCACGGACCGGTCGATGTCGCGCTGGAAGCGAGCGCGTGGGGACTCGAGCCGGGTCAGACCGGCTATCTCGGCGCCGGCGGTCTTCCGGGTTCGGGCTCGTTCACGACCGTCTCCGGAGGAGGCAGCCGGCTCTCGTGCCTCGTGCGGGGACGCTTCGGCGCGCACGCGTCCCTCGCGGCCGAATGGGGCCGCAGCGCTTCCGGCGCCGAAATGGTTCGGGTCGGTGCCTCGCTCCGCTGGTAGAGTGCAGAATCGCTTTTGACAGCAGGGCATACCCCTTGGTAGCGTGTCGTTTGCAAGGCCGGGGTGGATGACTCCTGCCTCCCATCGCATGATCCGATTCGCCCAACGCATGAACAACCTGGGGACGGAGACCGCCTTCGAGGTCTTCGCACGCGCACGCGCGCTGGAGGCACTTGGGCGCGACATGATCCACCTCGAGATCGGCGAGCCCGATTTCGACACCCCGCAGAACATTCGCGAAGCGGGCGAGAAGGCGCTGCGCGACGGCTACACCCACTACGGACCTTCCGCCGGCATGCCGGAAGCGCGGGCCGCATTCGCGGAGTACGTGCAGAAAACGCGCGGCGCCGCGGTGGCGCCGGATCAAGTGGTGATCACGCCGGGTGCGAAGCCGATCATCTTCTTCACCATGCTCGCCTTGCTCGACGCCGGCGACGAAGTCATCTATCCCAATCCCGGCTTTCCCATCTACGAGAGCATGACCGATTACATCGGCGCCAAGCGCGTGCCGATCATGCTCAACGAAGCGAGCGGCTTTTCCTTCGACCTCGACCATCTCGAGAAGCTCATCACCCAGCGCACCAAGCTGGTCATCCTGAATTCACCCCACAACCCGACCGGCGGCGTGCTGTCGCGCGAAACCGTGCAGCGTCTCTCGGAGCTGGCGGCCAAGCACGACTTCTACGTTCTTTCGGACGAGATCTACGCGCGCATTCAATACGAGGGCGAGCCGGTGAGCCCGTACGCGTTCCCCGGCATGGCCGAGCGCACCATCGTGCTCGACGGGCATTCGAAGACCTACGCCATGACGGGCTGGCGTCTGGGCTACGGGGTCATGCCCAAAGAGATGGCGCTCAAGGTGGCCAAGCTGCAGACCAACTCGAATTCGTGCACCTGCAGCTTCACCCAGATCGCGGGCATGGAGGCGTTGCGCGGCCCGCAGGCGAGTGTGGACGCGATGGTGAAGGAATTCCGCACCCGCCGCGACTTGATCGTCGAGGGTTTGAACAAGGTCAAAGGATTTCGGTGTCACCGCCCCGCGGGCGCGTTCTACGTGTTTCCCAACATCACCGGCACCGGCATGAGCTCGAAGGAAGTCGAAAACCACCTGATGGAGAAGGCCGGTGTGGCCGTGCTGGCCGGAACGTCGTTCGGTTCCAACGGGGAAGGTTTCATTCGACTCTCGTACGCCAACTCGCAGGCCAATATCCGCAAGGCACTCGAGCGAATCACTGCCGCGTTCTAAGGAGTCTCGTTTGAAAGTTCTGTGTGTCGGTGCGGGCGGGCGCGAACACGCGCTCGCGTGGGCGATCCGCCGTTCGCCGCGCGTCGACCAACTGTGGATCGCGCCCGGCAACGCGGGTACCACCAGCGAAGGCGAAAACGTCGACATCGCCGCCACCGACATCGCGGCACTGGTGGACTTCGCGCGCCAGCACCGCGTCGATCTGACCGTGGTGGGTCCGGAAGCGCCGCTCATCGCGGGTATCGTCGACCGTTTTCGCGAGCACAACCTCGCGTGCTACGGACCCACCGCGGGCGGTGCGCGCTTGGAAGGCAGCAAGGCATTCGCGAAGGAATTCATGCGTCGCCATCGCATCCCCACGGCGTCCTTCGCCACCTTCGACGATGCGGCGCGCGCGCGTGCGTTCGCGCGAACTTTGGGGACGCCGGTGGTGGTCAAAGCCGACGGGCTCGCGGGCGGCAAGGGGGTCGTGATCGCCGCTAATCATGACGAAGCCGACCAAGCGATCGACGCGATGCTGGTCGAGCAGCGCTTCGGCGAAGCGGGCGGTCGCGTCGTCATCGAAGAGTTTCTACAAGGTGAGGAAGTTTCCGTCCACGCGGTGTGCGCGGGTAATCGCGCGCTCCTGCTTCCGAGCTCGCAGGATCACAAGCGCGCGCTCGACGGCGACAAGGGACCCAACACGGGCGGCATGGGTGCGATCGCACCCGTGCCGTGGTTCGACGCGGGGGCACTCGCGCGCGTCGAGAGGGAAATCGTCCGCCCCGTGCTGGACGGGATGGCGGCGGACGGGACGCCCTTCACGGGAACGCTCTACGCCGGCATCATGTGGACTGCGAACGGCCCCAAGGTGCTCGAGTTCAACGCCCGTTTCGGCGACCCGGAGACGCAATCGTTGATGCCGCTGTTCGCGGACGGTGAGGTATGCGAGCTGCTCGCCGCCGCGGCCCAGGGGACGCTGCCACAACGATTACAGACTTCCGCGCGCGCCGCTGCTACCATCGTGGTGGCGTCGAAGGGATATCCCGAGAGCGCACAGTCGGGTGTCGAGATCGAAGGCCTCGATGCGATCGACGATCCCGATGTGAAGGTGTTCCACGCCGGCACGCGTCGTCTGAATGACCGCGTCGTTACCGCGGGCGGTCGCGTGCTCGGCATCACCGCGTGGGGTGCGACCCTCTCCGACGCGGTGCGTCGCGCGTACCGAGCGGCCGAACGCATTCGCATCGACGGCGCGTTCTATCGCCGCGACATTGGGAAGAGGCATTTATGAACCGAGCGTCCCGCGGCGGGTGTCGCCGATGGGGCCCCCGCCGCGTAAGTCGGCGGGGTGATCGGTGACAGGACCCGTCGCGCAGCGTTCGTGAGGATGTTGAGCGGAGAGGGACGATCGCATCGGACCGAAAACCGACAGTAGAAAGGAACGAAGAATGGCGAAGTCACCCCGGGTTGCAATTCTCCTCGGCAGCAAGAGCGACGAGGGCCACTTGAAGGCGACCACCGATCTCCTCGATCGATTCAAGATCGATTGGGAGCTCAAGGTCATCTCCGCTCACCGCCAGCCCGAGCAATTGCACGAGTACGTGCGCGCGGCCGACGCGGGCGGGACGCAGGTCTTCATCGCCGCCGCTGGATTGAGCGCCGCACTCCCGGGCGTCATCGGCTCGCTCTCGCAAAAGCCCGTCATCGGTCTTCCCATTCCCGGTGGTGCCCTCAACGGAATCGACGCGCTCCTGTCCATGGTGCAGATGCCGGGCGGGATTCCGGTCGCGACCGTGGGCGTGGGTTCGAACGGCTCCAAGAACGCCGCCATTCTGGCCGCGCAAATCATCGCGCTCGGCGATGCCAATGTCGCCGAACAGGTGCGGAGCTTCCGCGAAGAAATGCGAACGGGATGAACCCGCGCGCGTCATTGGCCGGGTTCATCGATGACCCGAGCGGACAAACGTTCGCGGCCGAGGCATTGATTCGCGGCGCGGTGGTGGCGTTGCCCACCGACACGCTGTACGGATTCTCGGCCGCGCTCTCGCAGGAAGCCGCCGTGCGTCGCATCGCCTCGCTCAAGCACGCCCCCAACGATCGTCGCTTCATCGTGCTCGCGTCCTCCATCGAGATGGTGGCCAAGTACGTGGCGTCGTTCGGCTGCACGACCAAGGAAACGCTGGGGGAGCGCTGGCCCGCGCGCATTACCGCCATCCTTCCGGCCGGTCCCGCGTGTCCCGCTTGGGTGGGGCCCACGGTCGCGATTCGGGTGCCCGATTGGGACGCATTGCGCGCGTTGATCGGTCGCGTGGGCGAACCCGTCGTATCGACCAGCATCAATCGCGCGGGCGAGTCGCCGTTCGACGACGCGAACGCCATCGTGCGCGAGTTCGGCGAGGACATCGATGCGGTGTTCGAGCGCGACGGCCTGGACGGCGAGGCCTCGACCATCATCGACTTTTGCGGAAAGGCGCCGCGCGTGGTGCGGGCGGGGAGTTACGCGTGGGACGGGGCGGGGAAGCCTTCGAAGTAGTGACCCTTGTACGCTTCGCAATTCGAGCACAGCAGAATTTCGCGGCGACGGCCCTGCGCCAAGAGGTCGCGATAGCGCCGGTTCAATTCACCCCTCCAGATGTCGAGCACGTGCTCGTGCTTGGCGTCGCCGATCACACCGCGCTCGTGCGAGTCCCAGCAGCATAGCGTGGCCTTGCCGTTCACGTAGAAGAACATCTCCTTCAGCACCTTCTTGCAGGGGAGCTGGACCGGCTTCACTTCCGGTTCCCACGGCCACACGTACAAGTCGGTAATGACCGCCACCGCGCCGACCTTGGTCCAAAACTCGACGAAGGGTTCGTGCTCGTGGCGGTTGTAGTCCATGGCGATCATGCGCACCTCGACGTGTCCGGCGGTTCCGCGCTCGCGCGCCAGCTCGACGAAACGCCGCGTCCGTTCCACCGTGAGGTTGTAGTCGAGCCCCACCCGCGACTTCGAAAACGTCTCCTCGCTGAAGCCGTCGATCGAGAAGCGAATGATGTCGATGCCGGCGTCGAGGATCTCCTTCGCGCGCTCTTCTTTCATGAGCTCGCCGTTGGAGTTGATCTCGATCTGGGCGGTGTCGTCCTTGCGAATGTAGCGCATGATCTCGCCCAGGCGATGGTCGGCGAGCGGCTCGTTGATGAGGAAGGGGCGATAGGTGATGCCGAGGCCGCGCGTCTCGTCGATGATCTTCTTCCACAGCCAGTCATCCATGCGCCGCGGCCGGCGCGTGAGGGTGGAGTGCGAGCAAAACGGACACTCGGCGTTGCACGCGAGGGTGGTCTCGATCTGGACCACTTTGGGGTGTGCGGGTTGGATCACGGCTGGATTCTACAAATACTTCGACAGCGCCGCCATGCATTTCTCGGTGGCGCCGAGCTGCGATTCGACGTAAGCGCGAGCGGCGCGGCCGGCTTGGGCGCAGGCCGATGGGTCGCGCAGCCACGCACCGAGTGCGGCGTAGGCGTCGTCGGCGGTGCGTATCGCGCGCGCGGCACCGCGCTCGAGCAGCTGCATGGCTTCGAACGAGTTGTCGTGCTTGGGGCCGAACACCACCGGAACCCCCGCGATGGCGGGCTCGATCACGCTGTGTACGCCGGTGGTGAAGGCGCCGCCGACGTAGGCCACATCGGCGAAGCGGTACGCTTCCGCCAAAACGCCCACCACGTCGACGATGATCACGCGCGCGTCGTCGTCGCGGCTCTCGCTCGCGAGCCGCGCACGCACATCGATTTGCGACGCCCATCGACGCAGCGGTTCCACGTGCGCGGGGGTGGGCTCGTGCGGCACCAACACGACGCGAAGGCGCGCATCCTCTTGCAGCAATCGCGCGAGCGCGGGCAGCAAGCGCTCCTCGTCGGGGGGCCAGGTGCTGCCTGCGATCAGCGCCGGTCCTCCCTCGCCGAGCGTGAACGTACTCGTGGAGCGCTCTTGCCAGCGCTCCATGACGCGGTCGAAGCGCGTGTCGCCGGTGACGGACAGCGACGGATGACCCGGTGCCGCCGCGCGAAAACGCGCCGCGTCTTCCTCGCTGATGGCGAGGATCGCATCCAGCCGGCGATACACGTCGCGATACACCCAACGAACCGGTCGCGCGAGCCGTCCCGAAGATGCGCTCAAGGTGGCGTCGATCAACACCATCGGGACGCCGCGCGCATCCGCTTCCCAAACCAAATTGGGCCACAGGTCGAACTTGACGAAGACCAGCAAGCGGGGACGAATCGCGTCCAAACAGAAGCGCATGTTGGGCGCGGTATCGAAAGGGAGATAATCAATGTAGCGAATCGCACCCGCGCCGATCTTTTCGCGCTTGCGCGCGAAGGTATAGCCGGAGGGAGACGAAAACGTGAGCACCACCGGCACCTCCGGGCGGGCGCGCTCGAGCGCGGAGATGACGGGTCGCGCTTGCTCGAACTCTCCCACACTCGCGACGTGAAACCAAACCGGCGGCGCGGAAAGCTCGCGTGCGAGTGCTTCCCAGCGCGTGCGAAATCCGCGCCGCCCCTCGATGGCGGCGCGCATCTTGGGGAGAAAACGCGCCGACACGTGCGCACCGGCGACAGCAACGGGGAGCAAGGAGTTATAGACCAAGCGCGCGGATGACATCAGTCGATCAGCCGGTGCCGTTCGCCGTCGCGTTCCTCCGTCACGACGCGCAGTACCTCTTCGGGGCGAATGGCTTCGAGACACTCGTAGTTGCGTTTGGGGCAGGGAGCGGCGCCGTTTCGCGAGCACGGACGGCAAGCCAGTCGGCGCTCGATTGTGACGCTTGGTTGCAGAGAAGGGGCGTAACCAAACTCGCGCACGGTGGGTCCGAACAACGCGACCACGGGAACACCGACCGCCTCCGCGAGATGCATGAGACCGGAATCATTGCCCACGAACGATTCGCAGCGCGCGATGAGAGCCGCAGTCTGGGCCAGCGTCGCGTCCCCGGCCGCGTCGACGCACCGGCTTCCCAGTGCGGCCGCGATCGGGGCCGTGAACTCGCGGTCGCGCGCGTCGCCCACCAAGACGACGCGGCGGCCCGTGGCCACGATGCCGTCGCACAGGGCGGGAAAGCCGCGCCAGCGCTTCGCGCGCCAACGGCTCCCGGGTGCGACAGCGATCGCCGGCGCTTCGCCACCCACGCGGAGTGTGGCGCGTTCCATTTCTTCGCGCGGGACGCGCACGCCGCCCGGCGACAAACGCGTCTCGGCGAAGCCCGCTTGCTTGGCCAGCGCCGCATACTGCTCGAGCATGGTGGGCAAAGCGGCCGGGCGCTTGAACACGATCAGTCCCGCGCGCGCCCGGTAGAACTTTCGAAAGCGCGCGTGCGCGCCGCCCGCGCCCAAACTGACCACGCGGCTGCGCACATTCGAGTGCGCGTCGATGACCACGTCGCCGGAGCTTGCGCTGCGTGTGAACGACCGCCCGATGCGTGCTAGATCGAATAGGGTGACGCCGCGATTGATCGTCACCACGCGATCCGCGCCCTCCGCCATCGCAAAAAGTCCGGCGTACGCGCGCTTGGTGAGCACCACCACTTCGTCGGCACCCGACCGCTTCAAGTGCGCGAGCAGCGGGCACAAGAGCACGCAATCTCCCAGCGAGCTGAAACGAACGACGAGGACTCTCATGGCGAAGGATCGGATGCGTTGATGCTTGACAGGTTGCGCCGCCGGAGAGAAGGTGCCAACGTGCCCACTCACTCGGTCGAATTCGGCGAGCGAATCAAGAAGCTGCGGCTCGCGCAGAACCTTACACTAAAGCAACTGGAGGCGAAAGCGCGAGTTTCCGCCACCCACCTGTCCGAGATCGAGCGCGGACTGACGTCGCCCACGGTGGGAGCGGTGGCGCGCATCGCGCGCGCTCTGGGCGAGGAGCCCGCGGCGCTGGTGTGCGAGCGCTCGGGTCCGCGCTTCGTGATCGCGCGCCGCGATCAGCGCCGCACCTTGATCGCGAACCACACCGCTCTGCACATGCTGGGCTCGCCGCTCGACGGCGCGGAGATGTCGCTGGTCGAAATCGAGCTTGCTCCCGACGCTCCCGCGTTTGACCCCGGCGCTGGTGGGGAGGAATTCCTGCTTGTGGTTGCGGGCGCCATCGAACTGCGACTGGGCGACGCCATCCACGAGCTATCGGAAGGCGATGCCATCCACTATGACGCGGGCCAAGCGCGCGCTATGCGCGCGCGTGTCCCGGCGCGCGTGCTGTGGGTCGCACGGCCGGCGATCACGTTGTAGCGCGTGCCGGCATGGACGTCGGATCCAGAATCAAGCGCGTGCGGCGCGAGAGCGGAATGACGCTCAAGGCGGTGGAGTCCTCGTCGGGAATTTCCGCCGCCCACGTGTCCGAGATCGAGCGCGGCGAAACCTCTCCCACCCTGGGCTCGCTCATTCGCATCGCGCGCGCGCTGTCGAAGTCGCCCGCCTTTTTCCTGGAGGAGAACGAGCTGGGGGAGGTGTCGGTGGTTAGCACCAAGAACCGCGTGCGCGAGAAAGCCGGCGGCAAGGGCCGTCACGCGGCCGCGATCGAGCGACTGACCGCCGGCATTCCGGGCGGGCGCTTGCAGGTTCGACGCGTTGAGCTCACCCCCGGGAGCGACTACCGGGACGAGCGCCACACCCACGGCGGTTTCGAAGCCATCGTGGTGGTCAGCGGGCGCGTGCAGGTCGAGACGGGCGATGCATCCTCCGAGTTGCAAGCCGGCGACGCGATTCACTTCGACGCGTCGCTTCCGCACGGATACTCCAACGCCTCTCGCGACGACGAAGCGGTGCTGCTCTGGATCGCGACCCGACGCGAGGTCGAGTGACGTTGTCACATGGCAAGAAGCGCTGAGTGGAGATATCGCGGCCCCGCGCCACAAAGCGCCCATGTTTTCTTTTGACACCTTTCACGGGCCCTTCCTATCATCGCGCGAGCGGGAGAACACGCGCTCGCACAATCCATGAAACCCGAACCGACTCGCGACGAGCTATTGTTCTTTCATTTGATCTCGATGTTTCAGTTCGCAGCGATGCAACAGATGGGGAAGCTCGCGAATCCCGTGAGCGGCAAGATCGAGCGCGATCTCGATCAAGCGCGCATGTCGATCGACATGGTCGAGATGCTGCACGCGAAGACGGAAGGGCGTCGCACGAGCGGCGAGTCCGATTTTCTGGACAAGGTGCTGTTCGAGCTGCGCATGAACTACGTCGACGAGTCGAGACGCGACGATGGCAACGCCGCGGGCGGGCCGCCGGACACCGGCGGCGGCGGCGAGCCCGGCACCGAGGGCAGCTAGAGGGCTCCCTTTCGGCCCCGGGTCTGGAATCAATCTTGCTCTGCCGGTCGGTTTTCCCGACCAATGGCAAGAAAGGACACGGTTCGACTATGCATGCATTTCCGCGCTCGAGCCGCATGGGGTTGCTCCTCGTGCTGGCGGCGTGCGTCGCGCTGCCCAGTGGGGCCGCCGCAAGCGCGTCATATAACGGAACGCGCGGCCTGATTCGAACCAAATCGGCCGACACGTACCAAAAAGGAAGCTTGAGCTTCCAGCTTTCCTCCAACTACGGAAAGCAGGACAACGAGAAGCTGTCTCCCGCGTTCTTCGGAAGCGCGGACTCGGCCACCGTCGACTACCACACCTTCATCTCACGGGTGGCGATCACGTACTCGCTGAGCGATTTCTTCGAGATCGCAGGCGACCTCGAAGTTCGCAACTGGATTCGCACCATCGGGGAGCAGAGCCCTGGGGCGAGCGAGGATACCTACACGCGCGGCGGTTTGGGCGACACCGACGTCTCCGCCAAGTTCACGCTTCCCATTCCGGGAGAGAAGTTCAAGCTGGGCGCGTACGGCAACATGGTGTTCCCGACCGGCGACGTCGACAAAGGCTTTTCGATCGACGACAACGACATCACGATCCTCGGCCTCGCCACCATCGACATGTCCGACCTGCAGAGCTTCGTTCCGACGCGGCTCCACTTCAACGCGGGTTACCGCCTCAACAAGAACGAAGTCGAAGGCTACGGCATCTTCGACCCGGACTTCCCGGATTCGTCGGGATTCAACCCGCCGGGATATCCCGCGGTCCCGACCGGCGAGAGCGACTCGTACAACGACGAGTTCCTGTTCAACGCCGGCATCGAGTTTCCGGCCCCGTCGGTAACGTTCTTCGTCGAGTTCGACATGCACCAGCTGTTGAACGTGGACGTGCCGGCGAGCGCGAAGGTCAATACCAGCACCTACACGCTGACCCCCGGTGTCGAGTTCAGGGGCGACGGCTCGTCGCTCGAATTGGGCGCCGACATCAACTTGAACTCGGGTGACAACCCGTCGCTCATCAACCCGCCCGATTGGGGCGCCTGGATTGCGTTCAATTATGTGGCCGAAGTCGTGCCGCGCGATTCCGACAAGGACGGTGTGGCCGACAACGTGGACGGCTGCCCGGAAGAGCCGGAGGACTTGGACGGCAAGGACGACGCCGACGGTTGTCCGGACGTGGACAACGACGGCGACGGTTTGCCCGACAAGGCCGACATGTGCCCGGACCTCCCGGAAGATTCCGACAGCTTCGAAGACGGCGACGGATGCCCGGACAACGACAACGATCAGGACGGCATCCAAGACGCGCAGGACAAGTGTCCCAACGAGCCGGAAGACTTCGACGGCGAGATGGACGAAGACGGCTGCCCGGACCTCGTGAAGGACAGCGACAACGACGGCGTTTCCGATGACCTCGATCGCTGCCCGCTGCAAGCGGAAGACGTCGACGGCTACCAAGACGACGACGGCTGTCCGGACCTCGACAACGATTTGGACGGCATTCCCGACGCGCAGGACAAGTGTCCCACGCAGCCGGAGACGTTCAATAACATCGACGACACCGACGGCTGCCCGGACGCGAAGGAGATCGGCAAGCAGTTCATCCTGCGCGGGATCAACTTCGAGAGCGGCAGCGCCGCGTTGACGCCCGATTCGCACCCCGTGCTCGACCAGGTGATCGCGTCGATGAACACCTATCCCGAGGTGAAGCTCGAGATTCGCGGTCACACCGACAGCCAGGGCCCGGCGGCGTTCAACCTGCAGCTTTCGCAGAAGCGCGCCGACTCCGTGCGGCAGTACTTGATCAACGGCGGCATCGCCGCGAACCGCGTGACGGCCCTGGGTGTGGGCGAAGAAGAGCCCATCTCCTCCAACGGCAACGCCGAGGGACGCGCGCAAAACCGTCGCATCGAGTTCAAGCGGCTTAACTAGAACTACGCCGCGCGCGACTCGATCGCAGCCACACGAAGGGGCCGGTCACTCGACCGGCCCCTTCTCTTTGGAGGTTCACGCGCTCTCTTTCGCTCATCGCGACGTCGGCGCCAGCGGGCGCGCGTCCCGCATCCCGCAAGCGGGAGCCCTCGGTTCCGCGCGCCACCAGCCTGGGAGCGACGTGGACGTCCGAGCGCGGTCGATGCCTTGGGTGTACTTCTTGCTCGATTCCGAACTATGAGAATGCCCCCTGTCGGTTACTTGGGTCCTGTGGTGAGCCTGCTTGCCACTTGCCTCATGGGTTGTTCCGTGCGGGACAACGCGGTCGTCGAGACCGTTCATGGGACAGAGCAGGTGGCCATTAACGAATTCTCGATCACTGTCTCTCCCGACGAGAAGTGGCTCGCCTTTACCGAGTGGACGCTTCCAAAAGATCGTGTTTTCAAGGACCTTCCTCGGAGTGAGTACTTTTCGCGAATCGCGACATTGAATCTTGAGACCGGGGAACTCGTGCGGCACGCCCTAACCTCCGTTGCGGCGGAAACCCTCGGTTTCTCGCCTGACGATGATGGGTGGGTTGGCCAGGCGGGGCTTGAGGTCATCGAGCAACGGTTTCGTCCCGCTGGCTGGCGAGGCGAGATGTTCTATTTCCAACAGTACTTTCAGGGCATGCACCCAGCGCTGCACCCGGGCAAGCCCGGCCTTCAGATGCTCGAGCATCCTTTGACGCCCGGTGCGTGCAGTGATTTTCCTCCCGCCCCGAACTTCAAATTTCGCGATCGAGCGTGGGATCTTCACTCAAACGAAGTCAGCGCCGTGTTCATCGGTGGAACCATTCAATGTGTTTACTACCGAGGTGAGCGACCGTACCGCACGAATATGATTCTGCGGCTCCGGCAGGGTGGTGATGAAGAGGTGGTGGCTGAGAAGGAAACGAAGGCCGGTACGCTGATGTCGATTGCCTGCGTCCGGGTATCGCCCGATGGGCGATACCTGTCCTATGTTGTGCATTCCAAGAGGCAGGCGTTTCTTTCGGGGCCCCGGGAGACTCTCTTTGTTAGAGACCTTTCAACCGGGCGAGAGAAAGAGATCGCCAAGTACGGCTACATGAGCAACCTAATCTGGAGTCCACGGGGCGAGCGTTTGTATTTCGCTAGTGGTGGGTACTCGTCAGACTCTGCAGTTCGTGTTGTCAACGTCGCTGCGACCTTCTCGAATTAGCGGTGCGTCCACAGCTCCTCCCGCTTGCGGGACAAGGGACGCGCGCCACACACGAAGCGAGCGGGGGAACGCGTTTCATGCGCGCGACGCGATGCATCGTTCCAAATATTTATTAACTGCACCCCTTTACTGTTGACTAGTTCGCTAACATCGCTATGATTTCTTCATCTGCGCATCCTCCCGCGCGGGTTCATCACAACGCCGAAGGAGGTCGCGCATCATGTCTCTCTCGCTTCGTTCTCTTTGCGACGCCGATATCCTCTCCCGCACCCAAACGCTCGTTTCGCGCGAGCGCGCGATGACGCTTCAGCTGCTGCTGCATTTGAACGAGATAGAAAAGCGAAAGCTGCATCTGAAACAAGGCTACTCATCGATGTTTGATTATTGTACGTCGGGCCTGCGGTATTCCGAGGCGGCAGCGGTCCGGAGGATTCGCACCGCGAGGTGTGTTGCTCGGTTTCCCGAGGTGTTCGGCCTCTTGGAGAGCAACGACATGAATCTCAGCACGATCTCCCGTATCTCGCGCGTCCTCACAGCTGAAAACAAGGACGCGGTGCTGTCACGAGCTCGGAAACGGTCGCAGCGGGAGGTCGAGGCGATTGTCGCGGAGTATCAGCCGCGCACGATGCTTCGCGACATCGTGCGGCCGGTTGTGCTGCGCTTGCGCGCTGGTGTAGCGGCGTCCGCGATTTCGGCCACGACTGCCGCGCCAGACCGGCCTGCGATTGCGACGTGCATGGTCGATAGCGCGCCCAAAGACGCATGTGAAAAAGATGCTTACCGTCGCTGCGACGGTGATTATCACCCAACTGGGGTGGTCGGTGCGAAAGAGGGCATAACGGAGAAACGCATTCAGTTTCAGTTTAGCGCGACCGAGGCGTTCCGGGAGAAGCTCGAGAAGGTCAAGTCGCTTGCGTGGCATCGGCTGCCGGCGAACCCGTCGCTAGAGCAGGTGTTCGGGCTTGCACTGGAGTTCTTCATAGAGCGTCAGGATCCGTCTGAGCGGCGGGCACGTCGGGAAACGCGTCGAGCGAGCGCAATGGCTGCGTCAATGACAGGCGTGTCTGAGCGCGTACCGGACGGATCGCGGCACGTGGCTGCGGCTGTGAAAGACGAGGTGTTTATGCGGGACGGAAATCGATGCCAATACGTAGCCCCAAACGGCAGGCGTTGCACCGCCCGAAGCGCGCTGCAACTGGATCACATCAAGCCGATCGCTCGCGGTGGCGCGAGCACCCTGGACAACCTGCGGCTCCTGTGCGCGTCTCACAATCGTCTAGAGTCGGAGCGACTGATGGGGCCGTTACCGCGACGGCGAGAATAGTTGATGTAGCGCCAAGATGCAGGTAAGCCAGTTCGCGACGTGCATGGGACGGGAGCCCCGGACTCAGCTCGCTCGATCAGGAAGATGGTGCTCTTGAAATAGCTCAAGCGCCTGCATTTTCTGAAGTCCGGCGTCGAGGCCGAATGGCCCGGAGCCGGCTTCAGGTCTGCATTTTGCTTGATCCAGAATCTGATGGCTTGGATCCGCTGCAGTTGCCTGGCGAGTTTCGCCCTTTTCGTCGTTGCTTCGTTGGTAACGGGGTGCACTACGCGTGCCGAGGACGCGGCTACGCGACCAATTCCTGGGACCGAGGAAGTAGCCATTGAGCAGTTCTGCATCACTGTGTCACCGGACGAGAAATGGCTGACTTTTGTCGAGTGGAGGCTTCCGGCCGAAGCGCGTGTGAAGGAGCAGATGTCGAGTGAGTATGATGCGCGCATTGCGTCACTCAACCTGCAGACTGGAATGCGGACGCAGCACTCGATCGATTCGCTCTCGCCGAGCGCGCTCGGTTTTTCCAACGATCCGACTAGGTGGAAGTTTCATGCCTGCTTCAGACTCATAAAGGAGGTGTTCCGGCCACCAGGCTGGATCGGAGAAACGTTCTACTTTCAGCGGTACGGGCGAAAGACCTACGTAGCTCTCGATCCGTCGCAACCCGACATGAAGATTGTTGCTGATCCGGACACGACAGGGACGTGCAGTGACTGTCCACCGATGACTTCCGTCGAGTTCCATGGTCAAAGTTGGGACTTGCTCTCAAACGATGTTAGCGCCGTAGTCCAGGGCGGGCGGGTTCGCTCAATCTACTACTGGGGGAGCCAGCCCAATCGAGTGAATGCAATACTTCGCGTGCGAGAAGACGGCGAGGAAGAATTGGTCGTTGATCGCCACCAATTGAAGGGCACGATGGTGACGATCGCCGCGTTGCGGGTGTCTCCGGACGAGAGATATCTAGCCTACGTCGTCCGCTCGAAGAAGCAGGAGTTCCTCTCTGGTCCCCGCGAGGAGTTGTTTATTCGAGATCTTCAGGCGGGCAATGAGAAGCCGATCGCGTCCTATATGGCGATCGGAAACTTGATTTGGAGCGCAGCGGGCGAACGCCTGTACTTCGCCGGTGGCGGCTACTCCTCGGACGCTGCAGTCCGTGTAGTTGACGTCAAGGAAGCGTTCTCGGAGTAGGAACACCGGCCCTACGCCGCCTTCGCGCGGACCCAGTAGGTGTTCATCTCCGAAAGCGTCATGTCTTGGAAGCGGCGGCCGTCGGCGCGGATCATGGCTTCCATGGCGGTGAAGCGGCGGATGAACTTGGCGGTGGATTGGCGCAGCGCGTCGTCGGTGTCGATCTTCAGGAAGCGGCCGACGTTGGCGGCGGCGAACAGGACGTCGCCCATTTCGTCTTCGATCTCCGCGCGGTTGCCTGAACGTAGCGCTGCTTCCAATTCGTCGACTTCTTCGCGCAGCTTTTCGACTGTCCCCGCCACATCGTCCCAGTCGAAGCCGACCCCGCCTGCGCGCTCCTGGATCTTCACCGCGTGACGCAGCGGCGGGAGGTTGCCCGCCACCCCGTCGAGAACGCCTTCGCCCTTGCGGGCGCGCTCGTCGGCCTTGGTGCGCTCCCAGTGCACGATGCTTTCGTCGGGTGTGGCGGCTTTGGCATCCCCGAACACGTGTGGGTGGCGCGATCTTATCTTGTCGTGGGCATGGTCCGCGAGCGCAGCGAGCGAGAAATGGGGTGCCGTCTCCCGCTTGATGAACAAGGCGAAGCACAGCACGAAAAGTACATCCCCGAATTCGTCGAACAATTCGCGGTCGCTGCGCTGGGTGGCGGCCCACTCGAGCTCGTAGGATTCTTCGACTAGATCCGATAGGACGTCGGGGAGCTTCTGCGCGCGGTCCCACGGGCATCCGTCGGGGGCGCGCAAACGCGCGATCAGTTCGAACAGTTGCGCCAGCGCGCGTGCGTCGTCGTGGCCCGGTTTGGACATGGCGGCATGATAGGAGGGCGGGGAGCGCAGCCGCAAGCCAAAGTTGCCCCTTGCCGCGCCGCGACAAAGGTGTCTACAATACGCAGTTTCCCTCCGCCCGGCAGGAGTTTATGACCGACAAGATCGTCGTGCGCGGCGCGCGCGAGCACAACCTCAAGAATATCGACGTGGAGATCCCGCGCGGGAGCCTCACCATCATCACGGGTGTGTCCGGCTCGGGAAAATCGTCGCTCGCCTTCGACACGCTCTACGCCGAGGGCCAGCGCCGCTACATCGAATCGCTTTCCACCTACGCCAAGCAGTTCCTGGAGCGCATCGGCCGGCCCGACGTCGACGAGGTGACGGGGCTCTCGCCCGCAATCGCCATCGAGCAGCGTAACAGCACGCGCAGCTCGCGCTCGACGGTGGGCACGGCCACCGAGATCTACGACTACCTCCGCCTGCTTTTCGCCCGCGTCGGGCGCACGGTATGCCCGAACGACCACCTCGAGGTACGCCGCTACGCGCCCGACGAAGTGATCGACGCACTGCTGGCACTGGCGCGCGGCCGCTCGATCTATATCGTGGCCACGCGGCCGATCGAGAAGGGCGGTGCCACCAAGCATTTCGAAGAGCTCCTGCGCGAGGGCTACTCGCGCTATCGCATCGGCGGCGAGGTGGTCAAGCTGGAAGCACCGCCCAAGAACGCGTCGCGCATGAAGTCGATCGAGATCGTGCTGGACCGCGTGGAAGTGGACGAGGGTCGCCGCGCGCGTTTGTTGGAAGCGATCGAGGCCGCGTACCGCATGGCCGACGGGGTGGTGCGCTGCGAGGACGTCGAGGCCGGGACGTCGTGGTCGTTCACCAACAAGCTCGCGTGCACCTCGTGCGGAAAGACGTTCGAAGAGCCGCGCCCGATTCTGTTTTCATTCAACACCCCCTACGGCGCGTGTCCGCAGTGCCGCGGATTCGGGAGCCGCATGGAGTTCGATCCCGATCTGATCGTCCCCAACCCGCGCGCGACGCTGCGCGAGCACGCCATCGAGCCGTGGGCGAGCGAGAAGTTCGAGTACTTCTACGACCAGCTGGTGCGCTTTTGCCGCCGCAAGAAGATCGCGATGGACCGGCCGTGGGCCGACCTCAAGGAAGCCGAGCGGCGCGCGATCATGAAGGGCGAAGGCGAGTACGTCGGCGTGATGCCGTTCTTGGAGAACATGCGCGCGAAGACGTACAAGAAATACGCGCGGTTTTTCACGCGGCGCTATCTCGCGTTTCGCGAGTGCCAGGCGTGCGGCGGCGGGAGGCTGCGCGAGGAAGCGTTCTTCGTGCAACTGGGCGGGCGCACCATTCGCGACGTCGCCGCCATGTCTCCGGGCGAGGCGCTGGCGTTCGTGCGCGGGCTTTCCTTGAACGATCGCGAACGCACCGTCGCCAAGGACGTCTTGATCGAGCTCGAGTCCCGGCTCGAATTTCTGCTCGCGGTCGGACTCCACTATCTCACGCTGGACCGATTGGCCAAGACGCTGTCGGGCGGCGAATCGCAGCGCATCTCGCTGGCCAACTCCCTCGGTTCCAGCCTGCTCGACGTGCTGTACGTACTCGACGAGCCCAGTGTCGGCCTGCACCCGCGCGACACCGACCGCTTGGTGCGCGTGCTGTCCGATTTGCGTGCGCGCGGCAACACGGTCGTAGTCGTGGAGCACGACCTGGATATCATTCGCGCGGCGGATCACGTGGTCGATCTGGGACCCGGGGCGGGAGAAGGCGGGGGGAGCGTCGTGTATCAAGGGCCACCCACCGAGGTCGCTCCCGGAACGCTACGATTCCTTCGCGAAGGACCCCCGAGTGCGCCGCGCGCCGTCGCGCGCGTACCCAAGGATTTCATCGTGCTGCGCGGGGTGCGTGAGCACAATGTTCGCGATGCGGACGTGGCGCTGCCGTTGTCGTTGTTCACGAGTGTCACCGGCGTATCGGGCTCGGGCAAGAGCACGCTCGTGTGCGACGTGCTGTACGACGCGCTGCGTGCGCGCAACGGCCACCCGTCGGCGTCGTATCGTGCACTCGAGGGTGCGAAGGCGGTGCGCGGTGTGCTGATGGTGGATCAGGCCCCGATCGGAAAGACGCCGCGCTCCAACCCGGTGACCTACATCAAGGCCTTCGTGCTCATCCGCGAAGTCTTCGCCGCGCAAAAGAAGGCGGTGCGCCGCGGTTACACGGCGGGGCGCTTCAGCTTCAACATGGCGGGCGGGCGCTGCGCGCGCTGCCAAGGCATGGGGTTCGAACGCGTCGAGATGCACTTCATGGCCGACATGTTCGTGCGCTGCAGCGAGTGCGACGGCAAACGCTTCAACGCCGAGACGCTCGAAATCACGTACAACGGCCTCAATCTGGCCCAAGTCCTGGAGCTAACCGTCACCGATGCGATGCGCCATTTCGCGGACCATCGCGAGCTGGTGCAAAAATTGGGCGTGCTGGATAAGGTCGGGCTCGGGTACCTGCGGCTCGGCCAGCCTTCGACCACGCTTTCGGGTGGCGAATCGCAGCGCATCAAGATCGCGCGCGAGCTGTCGGAGAACGTGGAAGGCGGCTTCGTCTACATCCTCGACGAGCCCACCACCGGACTCCACGTGTCCGACGTCGCGGTATTGATCCGCGTGCTGCGCGAGTTGGTCGAGCGCGGCAACACAGTGGTGGTGGTGGAGCACAACTTGCAAGTGATCGCCCAATCGGATTGGGTGGTCGACTTGGGCCCCGAGGGTGGGGCCGAAGGGGGGCGTGTGGTCGCAAGCGGCACGCCGCTCGAGGTCTCCAAGGCGACGGGATCGCACACCGCGGATTACTTGCGCCGGTTTCTCGGCGCGCAGAAGCGGAGGAATTCGTGAGACTCCTGGTCACCGGGGGCGCGGGCTACATCGGTTCCGTGGTCTCGGAGGCGCTGATCGCGCGCGGCCACGAGGTGTGCGTGCTCGACAACCTGTCGACCGGTCATCGCGCGGCGGTACCCTCCGGCGCGCGCTGGGTGGAAGGCGACATTCGCGACCCATCGGCGCTGGCGCGCGGGTTGGATTCGAAGACCGACGCGGTACTCCACTTCGCCGCCTCCAGCGTGGTGGCGGAATCCGTGCAGCGCCCACTGGACTACTTCGACAACAACGTGGGCGGCACCGTGTCGCTCTTGCGCGCCATGGAAAAGGCCGGTGTGGGGCGCATCGTGTTTTCGTCCACCGCCGCGGTGTACGGAACCCCGGCCGCGCTTCCCATCGAAGAGACTGCCCCGTGCGCGCCCGAAAATCCGTACGGCTGGAGCAAGCTCACCATCGAGCGCGTGCTGGAACTTTCGCGCACGGCATCGAAGCTCGCATATGTGGCGCTGCGCTACTTCAACGCGGGCGGGGCGACCGACGCGCGCGGTGAGGATCACCGTCCCGAATCGCATTTGATACCCATCGTCCTCGACGCCGCACTGGGCGCGCGCGCCTCCGTCACCGTGTTCGGGAACGACTACCCGACGCGCGACGGCACCTGTTTGCGCGATTACATCCACGTCTCCGATTTGGCCGACGCGCACGTGTTGGCGCTCGACGCGATGGCGAGCGGCTTCGCGGGCGCGCTGAATCTCGGAAGCGAAGTCGGATTCACCGTGCTCGAAGTGATCAAAGCTGTCGAGCGCGTGACCGGCCGCCCCGTTCGCATCGAGCCCGGGGCGCGTCGCGCGGGCGATCCGCCGGCGTTGCTCGCGTCGTCTCGAATGGCCGCACAAGTCCTGCGCTGGTCGCGTCGTTGCAGCGATTTGGACCAGATTGTGCGCTCCGCCTACGCGTGGCGAAGTGCTCACCCGCGCGGATACGATGTGTAAGCGCGCCAACTTGACAGAAGCGACTTAATTCGTTACAGTTGCATAGGTTCGGTCAGCGCGTGGGCTGCGTTTTGGTGTATTTCATCTTCGAGCCACGTCTCCTTCGCGGGCAAATTTCCAAGCCCGTGCGGCGACTCCATAGCGAGGTTTTCTTGTGCCGCGGCGCGATGTCATCAACCGCGAGATCAGTTGGCTTTCGTTCAACGACCGCGTCCTCCAAGAGGCGTCGGATCCGTCCGTCCCGCTAGTCGAGCGTCTCAAGTTCATCGGGATCTTTTCTTCCAACCTGGAAGAGTTTTTCCGCGTGCGTGTGGCCACCCTCCAGCGCATGGTCGACGCCGGCATCGATTCCAACAAGATGATCTACGGGGGCAGCCCCCGGCGAGTGCTCAAGCAGATCCACGAGCTGGTGGTCGACCAGCGCGGGCGCTTCGACCGCGTGTTCGCGGAAGTTCGCGCCGCGCTCGAGAAGGAAAACGTACTTCTGATCGACGAGCGCCACATTCTCCCCGAGCACCACGAGTTCGTGCAGCGCTACTTCGATGAATCGGTTCGCCCGTCCCTGGTGCCGGTGATTCTCGACACGCTGCCCGAGTTTCCTTACCTGAAAAACGGCGTCATCTATTTGGCGGTGCGCCTGGAGTCGAAACAGAACGGCGCCAAACCGCGGCACGCGCTGATCGAGGTTGCGACCGACCGGCTGCCGCGCTTCCTGGTCCTGCCCAACGTGGGCGACAAGCGCTACGTGATCATGCTCGATGACGTGATCCGTTTTGGGCTCAAGGACGTGTTCTCGATCTTCGAAATCGACAGCGCCGATGCGTACACCATCAAGCTCACCCGCGACGCGGAGATCGAAATCGACGACGACGTGACCATGAGCCTGATGGACAAGCTTTCGAGATCTCTAAAGAAGCGCAAGGAAGGCCTGCCGGTTCGCTTCGTCTACGACCGGGAGCTGCCCAAGGACCTGCTCGACTTCATCATGAAGAGGGCGAACCTGCGCAAGCTCGACAACGTGATCGCCGGCGGTCGCTACCACAACGCGCGCGACTTCGTGTCGTTTCCCAACGTGATCGGGCCGCGCATCGAGTACGAGCCGCAGCCGCCCTTGCACCACCCCGCGCTCACCAAGACCACCAGCGTTCTGTCCGTTGTTCGCAAGCAGGACGTGCTGCTGCACCTGCCCTACCAATCGTTCCATCACGTCAGCGACATGCTGCGCGAGGCCGCCATCGACCCCAGGGTGAAGTCGATCAGCATGACGCTGTATCGCGTGGCATCCGACTCGCATATCGTCAATTCGCTCATTAATGCTGTGCGCAACGGCAAGAAGGTAACGGTCCTGTTCGAGCTGCAGGCGCGCTTCGACGAGGAGGCCAACATTCGGTGGACGCGGGCGCTGGAGGACGAGGGCGCACGCCTGATCGGGGGCGTTCCGGGTCTCAAGGTGCACGCCAAGGTGGCGCTGATCACGCGCAAGGAAGAAGGGAAGTTGGTCGACTACGCGCTGGTGGGGACCGGCAACTTCAACGAGGGAACCGCGCGCGTGTATGCGGATCACATCCTGATGACGAGCAACGAGCGCGTCACCGCGGAGCTCCGCAAGCTGTTCGACTTTCTGGAAACCAACTACCGCACGCACCAGTACCACGACATCATGGTGTCCCCGTTCGACATGCGCAAGATGTTGCAAAAGCTCATCCGTCGCGAGATCAAGAACGCACACGCGGGCAAGACGGCCTACATCGACGTGAAGCTCAACTCCCTGGTCGACCTGGAGCTGATCAACTTGCTGTACGACGCCAGCCGCGCGGGCGTGAAGATCCGTCTCATCGTTCGCGGCATCTGCTCGCTGATCCCGGGCCTGGCCGGTGCCAGCGAGAACATCGAAGTGGTGAGCATCATCGACCGCTACTTGGAGCATTCCCGCATCTTTTTCTTCGCCAACGGCGGCAACGAGCGGTGCTACCTCAGCTCGGGCGACTGGATGACGCGCAACCTGGACTTTCGTGTCGAAGTCGCCGTCCCGGTCTACGACGACGCCGTGCGCGCCGAGCTGCGCTATTATTTCAACGTCCAGCTGCGCGACACCGCCAAGGCGCGGGTGATCAACGAAGCCCAGGACAATCAGTACCGGCGCGGCCCGCGCAACCATCGCGCGCAGGTCGACATCTACCGGTGGTTATCGCGGGCCGCGAGGCACCGCGTCGCGGATGCGTGAGGTTGAGCTCTTCGTAGCAGGTCGCGGTCGCCACGCCCGAGACGCGGAGCGCGCCCTCTCCCGTGCCTTCCGTGTTCGGCCCGAGCCCGTCGCGCGCGCGACGCGCATCTACCACGATACTTTCGACGGGCGCCTTTATCGCGCGGGACTCGAGTTGATGGCGGTGGGCGACCAAGTGTCGCTGCGCGACGCGTCGACCTCGGAGACCGTGGTACAAGGCAGCTGGGCCCAGCCCGACGGCCCGCGCTTCGCGCGCGATCTGTTGCCGAGCGAGTTGCGCGAGCGCGTCGCGAGCGTGGTCGAGCCCCGCGTCCTGGAGGAGACCATGCGCGCGCGGGTGGTCTCGCGCGAAGCGGTGGCGCGCGATGCCGCCGGGGTTTTGGTCGCGCGCTTGCGATTCGAAGCAGTATCGGTTCGCCGCGGCGGCGGCTCTCGAACCATCAACGCAGTATTCGTCACCACTCCCAAAGAAGCGAGACGAACGAAGACGGCGGTGACGCTTCGCTCGGCGCTGGCGGCGGCGGGCTACCGACCCACGACCCGGCCGTGGCCGGACCGGCTGTTGGTTGCCGCGGGGCGCGACGTCGCGCGCTACCGGCCGGCGCCGCGCCCGCGCATCGATCGCGACGCCACCGTGCGGGCGGCGGCCATCGCGGTGCTGCCGGGTCTGTTCGCCACCATGGTCCGCAACGAGCCCGGGGTTCGCAAGGGTGTCGACCCCGAGTTTCTGCACGATTATCGCGTGGCGCTCAGGCGCACGCGCACCGGACTGCGCGAGCTCGCAAGCGTCTTCTCCGCCGAGGAAACGCGCGCCTTTCGATCGGGCTTCGCGGCCTTGTCGGCGCCCACCGGCCGCGTGCGCGACTTGGATGTTCAACTCAGCCGCGCGGTCGAGTATGCTCGCTGGGTTCCGTCCGCGTTTCCCGGCGGAATCGAATCGGTGATCGCGTCGCTCGCCAGCGAGTGCGAGGCCGCGCGCGAAGAATTATTGCGCGCGCTCGCGTCCCGCAGCTACGCAAACTTGAAACGGGATTGGAAGCGCGCCCTGGCCGGGCTGGCGACCGGCCGGCCCGCCGGTGTGGGCGCGGACGAGCCCGCGTTACCGGTGGCGCTCGCGGCCATCACGAAACGATACGCCCGGCTGCGGACCATCGCCGCTTCGGTCGACACCCTCGACGATGCGGCGCTGCATCGGGCTCGCGTTCAAAGCAAGCGACTCCGCTACCTCATGGAGTTCTTCGCCCGTCCGTTGGGCGGCGATGCCGAGGAAGCGATCGCGGCGGTAGAGCGCTTGCAGGACGCGCTGGGAGAGTTTCACGACGCGAACGTTCAGATTGCAACCCTCGACCGGCTCGCGCGCGCGACCCAGGGCGGATCGCTGGAGGCGGTTGCACGCGCCGCAGCACTCGGCGCCGTGATGGCGCGGCTCGAGGGGCAGCGGACGAAGGCGAGGCGTCGCTCGACGCGGCGTCTGCTCGCGCTGGCGGAAAGGAAGCAGGCGCGGGTGTTCGAGCGCGTGCTCAATGCGTGATTAACCTACGGAGGGCAACATGAAGCGATTGGTGTTGGTCCGCCATGCGACGGCGGTCGAGGTGGGTCCGAAGGGTTCTGATTTCCACCGGCGATTGAAGAAACGCGGCCGGCGCGAAGCGGCCATCATGGCAGACCGTGTCGCCGGCACTCTGGGTGTGCCCGATCTCATCGTGACGAGCCCGGCCGATCGCGCGCTGGAAACAGCGCGCGCCTTCGCGGAGCGTCTCGCGGTACCCGACGAGCGCGTGGTGATTCGCGAGCAACTCTACGGCGGACTCCTGCCCGAGGAGTTCCTGCACATCGTCCGCGAATTCGACCACGCCCACAATACCGTGATGGTGTTCGGCCACGACCCTTCGTTCTCCGAATTCGCCTCGTACTTGGTGCCGGGCTTCCGGGAGCTGATTCCGAAGGCGGGTGTGGTGGCGATCGACTTCGACCAGGGCCGCTGGGATGCCATCTCTTCGGGGGACGGTGTCCTGGCCGCGTTCGAGCGGCCTCCCGCGCCCGAGGTTCAGAAGCGAATCGAGGAGGACTTGATCGACCGCCTCGCGATGGAGATTCGCAGCGCCGTGTTCGCGGCGGTGCGAGGATTCGGGGTTCCGGAAAATCGCGACGTCGTCAAGTCGGTCGCGCGCGCGAGCGCGCGGCTCGCGCGAGCGGTGCGCCCGTTCGCGGCCGCCAACGCCGAGAAGAAACCGGGGCGGGGGCTCGCTCGTCCCATCACACCGCGCGGGGCCAAGAAGGCTGCCAAGGGGCCGCGTCGCGCCGCCGGAGGTACCGGCAACAAGCGGCGCGCCAGGTCGCGCGCATGAAGTTCGCGGCCATCGACATCGGCAGCAACGCGGTGCGTTTGCTGCTGGCGCGCGTGATCGAAGAATCGGACGAGCCCCTGTTCAAGAAAGAGGTGCTCGTGCGCATGCCGTTGCGCTTGGGCGACGACACGTTTCGTACCGGCATCATCTCCGAAGAGAAGTCGCGGCGATTGGTCGAAACCATGATCGGTTTTCGCCACCTCATCGCCGCCTATCCCGCACTCGATTTCGCCGCCTACGCCACCAGTGCAATGCGCGAGGCGAAGAACGCGCGCGACGTGGTGCTGCGCGTGCGCAAGGCCGCCGACATGTCGATCCAGGTCATCGAGGGCGCGCGAGAGGCGGAAATCATCTACGCCAACCACATCGAGACCCGTCTCGATCCCGCCAAGAACTATCTCTACGTCGACGTGGGCGGCGGAAGCACGGAAGTGACCCTGATCGCGCGCGGGCGCCGCGTCGGCGGGAACTCGTTCCCGGTGGGCACGGTGCGCATGCTGCAGGGCCGCGCCAGCGAGCGAGCGCTCGACTCTCTAAAGACGTGGGTCAAGCGGCACCGCGCGGAGTACGGCGCCATGACGGCCATCGGGAGCGGCGGCAACATCAACACCATCTTCAAGCTCGCGCGCGTCAAGCAGGGCCGCCCGCTGTCCTACGCGCAGGTGCGCGAGATACACGCGCTCGTCAAGTCGTACTCGCTCGAAGAACGCATCGTGACCCTGGGCTTGCGCCCCGATCGCGCCGATGTGATCGGCTACGCGGCCGATGTCTATCTGTCCGTGATGAAGTGGGGGAAGATCGGCACCATCTACGTCCCCGAAGTCGGCCTCTCCGACGGCATCGTCCACCTCCTGTACGAAAAGCACCACCGCCGCGCCGTGCGGGCTTAGTCTTCGGACCCCGCTCGATTCCTCCGCCCCAAGCCCGCGCCTGCGTGGCACGAAGATTGCGATCCCGGCCCGGCAATTGTGCCGTCCGGACGCGGCCGGCCGCCATCCCAACCCATGGAACGATCCCACATCACCGTCGCCGAGCTGTCCTCGCTCTTGAGGATGATCCAAGTCATCCCCGACGCGGACAACGTGGGGCGCATCCACCAAATGTTGCTCGCGTTTTGTACCGCGTGGCGGACCATCGGCGTGCGCCGCGCGTGTCTGCTCCTGGTCGACGAGCGCGCACGCATGCTGCGGGGACACCTCGGCGCCGAGCAATCGCCCGGGGAAGAAGTCGTCCCCGAATCCGCGAGCTTCGAGAGCCTGGCACGCCGCGTGGTGGAGCGCACGCAGCGCATCGACACCTGCGACCTGACGCTCAAGGTGCGGACCTTCACGGTGCCGCTCGACTGGCACGCGTGCGGTGCCGCCAAGGCCGTGAACACCGGGATTCCGGTCCTCGCCGACCGGCGCCTGGGAGAGTTCACGAGCGACCCATTCTTCGACTTCTTCGCGTCCGCCGCGTACGTCGCCATTCCGTTGCGCGTGCGCGGTGTCGTCAGCGCGGTGCTGGTGGCCGACAACGGAGACGCGGAGCGCCCCATCGGGGTCGAAGACATCTCGCTGGTGTACAGCATGTCGCAGCAGGCCGCGACCGCGATCGACCGGCTCTACGAATCCGCCGACAACTCGAGGAAGTTCCGCGTGCTGCGCAAGCTCCAAGACGCGTTGGCGTCGGTTGAAGACACCAAGCGCTTCGGAGACGCGATCTCCGCGCTGCTCTCGATGACGGCGCGCGCGGTGGGCGGCACGGGCGCACTGCTCAAGGATCCGCTGCGCAAAAAGGTGACGCACGTGAAGACGGTCGACGACGTCGAGGCTACGGATCGCGACACCGACGTCTCCATCACAGACTGCTTCGACGACATCATGGACCGCGCCGCGGGCTCGATGAAGCCGGTGCGCGGGGACGCCACCCATCCCCTCTTGAACGAGGCCGCCGCGCGCTCGGTGCGGTACTTTTTCGCGCTGCCGCTCTTGGCGGGCGGCGAGTGCCTGGGCGCCATGGCCGTGTACGCGGAGGGTTATCCGACCGGGCGCGACGCGGGCGAGTTCTCGGCCCGCGACCGGCTCTTCTTCGAGCTGTGCGCCGGCATGATCGCCGAGCGTTTGGACTCGCTGTACAAGGCGGAGCAAGTGCGACGCACGCAGCGCATGTTCGACGAGGTGCAGTCCAATTGGTTCCGCGAGCGCGCGACCACGCGCTCCCGCCAGAGTGTGGAGGAGCACCACGACGCGGTCGTGTCGCAGCTGCGCGACGTGACGCGAACGCTGGCGGGGAAGGAATCGCTGGGAATAAGGGTGGCGTCTGCGCGAGAGCTCCTGACCCGCATTCAGTCCGAAGCGGATGCATTCGACTTGGATCAGGCTTCTCAGCGCGACTCGCTCGAGTTGGTGGATCTGTTCGCGCTGGTGCGATCGGTGGCGGAGGAATGGGCGGGGCCGGTGCGCGCCGCGGGCGTCGATGTCAAGCTGCGCGCCCCCGAGCGGGGGCCCGTGCTGCTCATGAATCGCGAGAGCATCGCGCGCGCGCTTGGGAGCATTCTCGGTATTTTGGCCGGCCACGTGTCGAAGGGCGACAAGGCGCTCATCGAGTGCACGGCGACCGCCGACAGGGCGGTGGTGTTGATCGCCGACACGGCCGGCACCGTGGACGGGTCGCTCTTGTCGCGTCTGTTCATGCCGTTCGCCGCGGCACCGGGAGACAGCGACCCGCGCGCCGCGATGTCGGTCGCCGGCGACATCATTCAACGCCACGCGGGGGAGATCACGGTGCGCTCGTCGCCGTCGTGGAAGACGATCCTCGCCATCTCATTCCCGGCGGCAGCGAACAGCGATCGCCGCGCACGACGCGAACGCCGCCACCGCTCAGGCGATCGTCGCAAGGACTCGTAACGCTGCGCCGCGGCGTCTCGAAACTTTCCAGGTGGGCCGTTCTTGACCGCCTCGCTCACGTCGTCAGCCTCTGCCATCGCTCGAAGGTACGACTGTAACTAGTTATCGGAGTTAGCGCTGCGATCGTTCCCTAAGGAATCGTGCGATCCGGGCATATCGCTTGCGCCCAGTCCCTCGCCGGGCGCAAACCGCCTTGGCGGTGCTCCCGAACCGGTCATGAACGAAGAGAATCTCTATACCCAAATCTTCGACGCCGTGCCCGATCCGCTCGTGGTGGTCGACACCGCGGGCGACGTGCACGCAGCCAATGCGTCCGCCATCCGCTTTCTCGACATCGCGCAGGACGCGGGGCTGTTCGACGCGGGTGCACTCGCCGATGGCAGCGCGGGAAGCGCTTCCATCGTGGGCAACGGCGTGCTCGACCTGGTGCGTCGCCGTCTCGTGGTGCGCTCGCAACCGCTGTACGCGCGCGACGGTCGCGACCTCGGCATCGTGGTCGACGTCGAGCCGCTGCCGGGAAATGCAGCCCTGCTCCATTTTCGATCGCCCACCGAGCGCCTCGCGCGCGAGCTGTGGAACGACGACGCCGTGGCCGCGGTCGCGCACGAGATCAAGAACCCGCTGGCTGCGATGCGTAGCGCGCTCGACGCCCTCATCAAGGACCCGTCGGCGAGTTTTCCGGAACCGCACCGGCGCATGCTGGGTGCCTTCGATCGCAGCGCGCGCCGGCTGGCGCGCTTCGTCGACGGGGTGTTGAACGTATCGCGCCACTACGCGGGTGCGAGGCCCGCGTCGCGCGCGGAAGTGCCGGCGAACGAGCTCGTCAGCGCGGTCATCGACGAGTACCGCGGGCTCCATCCCCACAAGTGTCCGCGCTTCGAGTACGAGGTAGCCGATGGGGGCGCACACGCGTTCGTCGACCGCGACGGCGCGGAAATCGTGCTCTTGAACTTGATCGGAAACGCCGCGCGCTTTTCGCCCGACGGCGACGTCGTCACCGTGCGCTCCTCGCGCGCCGGCGTCGAGTCGATGGAAGAAGACATGCGCCTGGTCCCGTGGGACGTGGTGGGAAAACCACGACTGGTCAGAATCGACGTCGAAGACCGCGGCCTGGGAATGACGCCCGACGTCCTTGCGCACCTGTTCGATCGGTATCACGCCGGCGCGGACGCCGAGGCGCCATTCGGGTTCTCCGCCGCTCGCGATGCGGGAGGGACGCACCTGGGTCTCCACATCTCGCGCGCGATCGCCGAAGCCCACGACGGCTGGATGCGCGTCGAGAGCAGCTTGGGCGAAGGCACCATCGCGAGCGTTTTCATCCCCGAGGACGAAGAGACCGCGCGCTTGCTCTCGCGTCTCCGTATCGCGTCGGATTGCGCGCGTCGCTGGCGGCGCGCGGGGTGCGAGCTGGCGGTGGCGGCACTGGGCAAGGCGACCGGCGAAAGCTGGGACGACTTGGCGCAGACGTGGCCGGGAACGAACCGCGTCGACCCCATCGCGTCGACCTACGAGTCGCGCCGCATGCTGGTGTGGCCCCTCGACGATGACCTGGCAGTCGCGATCGTCCCGCTGTCGGGTCGCGACGACGATCCGTCGCAGGCGCTCGGTGACCCGCTCATTCGCGCCGACGAGTGCGCGTGGGGGATGAACGGCTTCGTGGTGGGATGGTGCCGAGTCGAAGACGCCGACGAATTCGCGCAGTCGCTCCATCGTGCGGCGGCGCGCATGGGTCGCGCGTGCGCCCACATCGCGCGCGAAGGAAACGCGGAAACGGTTGCGATACTGCCGGCCATGGAGACCACGTTGCACGTGGAGAACGAGGAGTAGAGATGGATCAGTTGCGTGTGCTGCTCGTCGACGACGAGCAAGATATCGTGGACACGGTCAAGTACAGCCTGGAGATGCGCGGCTTCAAAGTGGACGTCGCCTACGACGGTGCGACCGCGCTCACCAAGGCGCGCTCGGGGCACTACGCCATCATGGTATTGGACGTGATGCTGCCGGCCAAGAACGGCTATGAAGTCTCTCGCGTGCTGAAAGACGAAATGGCGCGCAACGAGATTGCGGCCTTCAAGATTCTCCTCATCACCGCACGCAAGCTCGACAACGCAATGCGCGAAGAGTTCGTGTCGACGTGGTCCAAGGCGGACGCGTGCTTGTACAAGCCGTTCGACCTGGAAGGTTTGATCGACAAGATCACGGGACTGTTGGAGCCCGTGGCGAACTAGTTCCTGCGGGGCCGCGGGGTGGCTTCCCGGCCCACGGCCGGCCCGGCAACCCCGCCGTCCCCGCCGCGTTTGGTGCGACGCGCCGGAGTTTCCACCCGACGGCGCGAAAAAAGCCGCGGGAGTATTACGCTCCCGCGGCTTCGTGTTTGTCGTCCTTGTGGTTGCTCCTTACACCATGTCTTTGGAGCGCGCCTCCGTCACCACTGCGCGCAGCCACAGCGCGACACCGCACGCGACCAACAGACCGCCAAGCGGAATCAGCACCGTCAATGCGACCGGGTGTCGCAACACGAAGGTCGAGAGCAGCACCGCGTACCCGGCCACCAGGCACGCGGTCGCGGCGCGTAACCGTGTGGCGGGTTGCTCGCTACCGGTCGCCATCGTTGGTCTCCTGCGTCGAATCCGGATCCGCGTCGTCCCACGCGTCGTCACTCGCAGCCCCGTCGTCGTACTTGCCGTCCCAATAGTGTCCCTCGTCGTGGCAGCCGGCGGCGAGGCACGAGAGCTCTCCCGACTCCACCCGCGCGACGAACGCATCTTCCTCGACGTGCTCTTCGACTTCGAGGAAGCGCTGCGAGGATCCGTGGCAGTGCAGACAGTTGTCGTTGTCGTACGGCTGGTACAGCTCGATCTTGGCGTGGTCTTTCTCGGTCACGAAGGCCCATACGTGCCGCAGCCCGTTCGCCTTGGCGCGCACGTTGCCGAACATCGCGTAGCTCACGTGACAGCTGTAGCACGCGTGGTCCTGCTCGACGTAGTTGTTGCGGTAGTGAACGGACGCCAGCGGCTCATCGTCGTCGTACGTCAACGACGCGACGTGGTTCTGCATGACGTGGCAGCTCCCGCAGAACTTGACGCGCTTCATGTGACTAAGATTGGCCTGAATAGCTGATGCGGCAAACAACACCGGAAGCGCGCAGAACGCGACGAACGCGAGCGTTCGCCAACCGGGAGCGGCCCGCAGGGCACCCGCGCGCATAACAGCGATGACGAGCGCCAATCCGACCGCGGCCAATAGAACACTGAGCCACATCGCGAGACGCTATCCGTCGGTCTTGGAATCGCCCGTGGGTTTTTCCTCCGCCGCGGGCTTCTCGCCGGCGGGTGCCTTCTTCACTTCCGTCTTGAGCGATGCCAGCCACATGGCCAGTGTGCGCCGATCGGCCTCACTGCCCTTGAAGCGCTTCTCGTGCTTCTCGCCGTCCTTCGCCTCCTCTTTGTTCAGGTAGGCGCTGATCCACTTGGCCTCGTGCTCGAGCCCGACGCCCGAGAGATCGGGCGGATCCTTCTTCTTCTTCTTGCTGTCCGCGTCGGCCGCCGCCGGCTCGTCGGTCTTCTTCTTGGTCTCTTTCTCGACGCCCAAAGCCGAAATGACGTGGCACTCGTTGCAACCGCTCTTCTTGAAAATTGTCAGACCCCGGGCGTCCTCGCCGCGAGCCGGTCGCAGCACTCCGGCGACCGCTACTGCGATGACCAAGAAGAGAACAATCACCGATGCGTGTGAGCGATTCATGGAAACCTCCGCAGAACGTGTCAATGTGCGCCCGTGTCGCGCCGTCGATGTCGACTATACGGACGCGCGCGGTCGCGAGTCAACGCTTGCGCGATTAGTGGAACAGAAGAAATCAATTCCACTATCGCGAAAGTGGCCGCAGCGAGATTGCAAGCGCGCGCGGAACGCGAATATGCTCGACGTGCGATGCGAAACGTCCCCCGTCATGTCGCTCCGATCGGGTTGGTGGTGGCTGTGGGATTGTTGTTGGGATTCACGTATCGCGCGGCCATTCCCACCGTCGAAAGCGCCCACCTCGATGATGCGGCGTGCATAGAGTGCCACGACACCGATGCTGCTGCACTGGTCGGGACCGCCCACGACGTGGTAGCGCACGGCGTTGTCTCGTGCATGAGCTGTCACGCCGGCACGCCGCCCGCGCACCTCGACGAGCCCGAAGAGAACCCCGCGTTCAATCCCGAACAGAGTTCCGCCGACTCGCTCATTTCTCGATGCACCGACTGCCACGCCGACGCGCACGCGCTCAATCTCTTCGAGCGCGATCCGCACCGCGACGCGGGCCTCGCGTGCGCGTCGTGCCACCGCGTGCACGACGCCACGCCGCACGCCGGCCTGCTGGTCGACGAAGAGCCGCAGCTGTGCTTCTCGTGCCACGCGACGCAGAAGGCCGACTTCGCGATGCCCACGCACCACCCAGTAATTGAAGGCGTGGTGCGCTGCAGCGATTGCCATCAGTCGGTGGCGCAGAGCGCCAAGCAGCACGTGCCGAGCGGTCCGTCGGAGACGTGCACATTGTGCCACGCGATGTTCGAAGGACCGTTCCCGTTCGAGCACGCCGCCGCCGTCGACTATTCGACCGAGGAGGGCGGCTGCCTCAATTGCCACGCGCCGCACGGCGCGCCGAATCCGCGCTTGCTCAAGCAGAGCTATCAATCGCCGGACTTCGCGCTGTGCTCGCAGTGCCACGTGGTGCCGAAGCACCAGTTCAACTCCCAACACGGATCGCAGTGGGCCGGAGTGCCGTGCAACGACTGTCACGTCGACGTGCACGGATCGTACGACAACCAGAACCTCTTGGATCCCGGGCTCGTGGCGCAAGGATGCTTCGTGGCGGGGTGCCACGCGTACTGAAATGCGTATCGCGACGTGGTGTCTGTTGGTGTGCGCAGCGGTGGTACCCGTTCGGGTGCACGCCGACTCGACTTCGGTGTGGGAGGGCGACCTGCGGGTCGGGGGCGTGATCAAGGACGAGACGGGTGACATGTCGGCCATGCAAGAGACCTTCAACGTGCACGAGGGGGTCACCATCACTCGCTTTCGATTGACAGGCCGCTTCGACCGCAACACGCACCTCTACGTTGACGGCGACAACCTGACCCTCGACGGCAGGCGCGCGAGCCTCGACTTTCGGCGCACGGGAACGGGCCGCTTTCGATCGCGTTACGACGAGAGCGACTACGTGTTCGATCCCTCGGGCTCGGTGCTGGCGACGCGGCGCGATTGGTGGTCGACGCTGTCGCTGACGCCGCGCCGGTGGCTGTGGGTGTCGGGCGACTACAACTTGCAGACGCGCCGCGGCGACCGCATCGGATTTCCCGCCGGGGTCGAGAGCGCGATCGGCAACGCCTATGACTCGAACTTGAATCGCTGGCGCGCGCAGGTACAGGCGAACCACGGATCGGGCGTGGGGGGGACCTTCGCGTACGACGGCGTTGCGCTCACCGACGGACTGGACCCGCGCAACGAGCGCGACGGCACCGTGCTCTCGGCGAATCTCAAACTCCCCGGCATCATTTTCGACCGCCTCACCCACGTCGTGCGCGGCTCGGTGGGAAAGAGCGAGCTGCCCGCGTCGGGCGTCTCGTACGACATGATGACGGTCCAATACACCGGCGTGGCCGCGCCGTGGCGTCCGCTGCGGCTCAAGTACCGCTTCTACGGCGCGCAGGTGGAGGATCATTCCGCGCACAACCAGACCGATCGTTGGATCAACGATTTCGATGCCGAGTATCGGTGGCGCTTCGCAACGGTTTCGGGCGGTTACGGCTGGGAGGCGTGGGACGACGATCGTTCGGTGACGACGTACGACAACATCCGTGCGGCGCTTTCGCTCCGCCACCCGGAGCAGAAGATCTCCGGACGCGTAGCGTACTCGACGCGCGACAAGGACGACGAAGAGGACCAGACTCTCTTGCGCGACACCGAGTACGCGCGCGCAGAGGTGAGCGTCGACGCGCGCCCGATGGGCGGGGTCACCGTCGGGGGGCGCGTGGCCGAACGAACCCGCAACATGCCCGACATCGGCGCGCAGGCGGAAGGGCTGGCCGTGTCGGTGTACGGGAGCTACAAGTACGAGCACTTTGGGGAGACGGGTGTGGTAGCCAGCACGCTGTCGGTCGACTATCGCTTCGCGGACGACGACTACGACAACGCGACCGGCACCGAGTATCACGTAACGAGCCAGTTCGTCACCGGGCGCATCGACCTCGACGTCTACGAGCGCATCCGCGCCGCCGCCGCCGTCCACTTCATCACGGCCGAGGAAGACATGGACATCGAGAAGTCGATTCTCTCCTTCGAGCTCGGCTACTCCTTCGTCAAGGCGTACGACGCCAAAATCAAATACAACGTCTACAACTACGACGACTTTCTGGTTGCGGGTCGGTTCTACACCGCCAACGTGGTGTGGATCGACTTTGGGTACGCATTTTCGACCGAATAATAAGAGCGTGGCCGCGGACACGACGGCCGCAGGAGGTTTGCACGATGAGACGATTCGAACTCTTGGGATGGGCAGCGGTTGCCGTGTTGCTGGCGGCGTGCGACCGCACGGTGACGACCGTGGAGGAAACGGTCGAGCCGGCTTCCTGCTTCAACTGTCACTCGGACCAGAGCACGGAAGTTGTGGCGGCGGAACAGCAGTACGCGTTCTCCGTGCACGCGAGCGGAACGCACGTCACCGAGCCCAACGACCCGTGCAGCGGCTGTCACACCAGCGAGGGATTCATTCAACGCATCGAGACCGGTGTGATCCCGACCGGCCTCACGAATCCCACCGCCATCCACTGCTTCACGTGTCACGCGCCGCACACCAACGGAAACCTGTCGCGCCGTCTCGAGGATCCCTATCCGCTCGCGAACGGCGTCATGTTCGACCACCACGACGGCAACATGTGCACCGCGTGCCACCAGTCGCGCCGCGACGTGAACACGTACGTCACTACACCCTCCGGGCGCGTGAACCTGACCAGTCGATGGGGACCGCACCACGGACCGCAGACCGACATGCTCACCGGCACCAACGGCTACGAATATCCTGGGTTTACCTACGAGCAAACCAACCACAAGCTCGCCACCGAAGACGGATGTCTCGATTGCCACATGAAGGTGACGGAGAACCTGCGCGTCGGCGGCCACTCGTTCAACATGGCGTTTGACGATGGGACGGAGGAGCTCATCAATACCGGGGCATGTTTCGCGTGCCACGGCGACATGGATGATTTCGACTATCAAGGCGTGCAGACCGAGATCGACACGCTGGTGGCGAACCTGCGCACCGAGCTCGTGAGCGCCGGCCTAGTGAGTGCGGGTACGGGGTTGCCGCGCACCGCGACGACGTCGAGCGATTCCGCGGGCGCAGTGTGGAACTACTTGCTGGCGATCGAAGACCGCAGCCGCGGCGTTCACAACCGCAGGTACATCCGCAGCCTTTTGACGTCGGCGCAGCAGTACATCGACGGTACGTTGCCCACACCCGCCGGCGTGGCGACGCGGCACACGAGCGCCGGGGAAGGTGCGCGATAGACCCGCCGGACGGACCGAGTTCGCAGAGTTGAGATGAAGGGCCCGGCAAACGGGCCCTTCGTATAATGCCGCTGGACGAGGGGCCAAACTGGAGGTATAGTGGAGTAGCGGACCAGGTATTATTTGAAAAGGCTCACATGATTCACTCACCGACCTGCCAGCATGCCCTTCGGGCCCTGATTTACCTCGCCGAAAGGGACGCGAATCGACCCGTTCTCGTGCGCGAGATCGCCGAGGCGGCGGGCGCCCCCCATCCCACACTCGCCAAGATCCTCCATTCCCTTCGCGGTCGCGGGCTCGTCCGCTCGACCAAGGGCCCCGGAGGAGGGTATCAGCTCGCCCGTCCCAGCGACCAGATGCGTGTCATCGAAGTCATCGAGGCCGTCGATGGTCCCATCGACCTGGAGCAGGTGTGCGTGCTCGGACTCGACACCTGCAGCGATCACGCGAGCTGTGCGCTCCACGACGTGTGGAAGCTGTTCCGCCAGAATTACGCCACGACTATTTCGAACATGACGCTGAGTCGCGCAGCCGAGGTGCTCAAGGCGAAACGTCTGGCGAGGGGCGTCGCGAATGTTCCCAGCAAGGAATGATCTCGTGATGGCCTAGCGGGGAGCTTAGAGGCTTGCGACGAGGGTTGACGACTGGTAGGGCTTGGCCTAGGATCGACGGCTCCAACGATTTTCTCCCAGGTGCGAAGGTAGCTCAGTTGGTAGAGCAAGGGACTGAAAATCCCTGTGTCGGCGGTTCAATTCCGTCCCTTCGCACCATTTCTTTCCCCGTCACTTGAGCAGCACCATGCGCCGCGATTCGAGGTAGGCGCCGGCACTCATCGCACAAAAATACACGCCCGATGCCGCCTGCGCGCCGTTGTCGGCGCGGCCGTCCCAGGTCGCGACGTACGATCCGGGCACGCGTGTGTCGTTCACCAACGATCGCACGAGCGCGCCGCGCACGTCGTACACGGCGATGCGAACCTGGACCCGGTCGCCGTCGCGGCCCGCGACGTCGTAGCGCAGCTGGGTGGAAGGATTGAACGGGTTGGGATAGTTTTGATGCAGGCGGTGGGTCGCCGTCAGCGGGGCGTCGACCGCGGTCACGGTTCCCAGCGTGGCGCCCACGAAATCGTCGACGAAATTCGAAAGCACAAGACCGGCCACCGTACCCGGTGCTCCCAGAAAGTTGAAGTAGATACGGCACACGTCGGCGGTGCCGTTGGGTGCGGTGGTGAACGGATCGAAACCGCCGAATACCATCTGGCCCGCCGATATGAGACGACCGTCGACGGATTGCCAACCGGTCGTGAGAAAGCCATGCTCGACCCGATGCAACTGGATTTGCGCGGCGGGAAACGACAGTCGCGCGCCGAAGGCATCCAGGTCCTCCGCGTCCTCGACCGCGACCAGCACCTCGAGTCGCGGGGTCCCGCCTTCGTTGACGACGTGCTGAATGAGACCAAGTTGATACGGCGGCGAGGGTGCGGGCGAGGCCTCCGATGAGGCTGTTGAGTGTCCCGGCGAGGCCGGAGAGCGGTGCCGCGAGGCCGT
>Ga0137432_1000028_pt1 | contig 137362 bp, 95 predicted proteins | sample EasRivERMZT820_2_FD_102337 | JGI IMG/M metagenome (GOLD analysis project Ga0137432, IMG submission 102337) | Soil microbial communities from meander-bound floodplain in the East River, Colorado, USA - East River MetaG ERMZT820_2 | ecosystem: Environmental > Terrestrial > Soil > Floodplain ... | reverse complement strand
TGAAAGCGAAGAAGGCAAGAGGCGCGACCTCTCGTTCAAGACGGTGCCGTGACTCCCGGCGTCCAGTTACGACCCGCCTCCGATCGTGCGCGCGCCGAGAATCTCCCGGGGCGCAGCAACGACGTCGGACGTCGTGCGAGGACGTTGCGAATCGGTCGCGGGGAGCAGGTTTCCCGTCGTCGCGCGACGGTCTCGAACGGGGGTCAAAGGGCGGAGGGGAAAAAGGTCGAGGGACGGGACGCCGCGTGAGGCGGTCGACCACGGAGCTGCTGCGAGTCGTAATCGAATGCGCCGAGCGCAGCGAGCCCCCCGTCCATCTTTTGGTTGGGGCGAGCGTGTCCCGTCCATCGAGCCTTTTTCCCCTCCGCCCTCTCGACCCGCTCCCGCCCGTCGCGCGTTCAACGACGAAACTTCGCTCCCCGCGGCCGCTTCACCCGCGTCCTCGACGTCCGCTCCTCACCAGCGCTCACGTCGCTGCGGGTGCCGTGCTTCGAACGACCCGGTCCGGCCAACTGGCTCGGGCTCTTACTTGTCGCCGTCCTTCTTGACCGGCGCGCCGTCGGCCGCCGGAGCGGGCGTGTCGCCCGGCGGGTTCGCGGGGTTCGCCGGCTGGCCGGGGCGGTTGTACTCGCCCATCGGGAGCGGCAGCTCCTCGCCCTTCTTCAGCTTCTCCAGGAAGCCGTCGATCTTCTTCAGGGCTTCGGCGTTCGCCTCGGCGTCGCGCTTGGAGGCGCGGATGAGCTGGGCCGCGCGCGCGAAGGCGCGCTGCGCGTTGGCCCAGTCGCGCAGGTTGGCGCAGATGTAGCCCATCTGGACGAAGGTCGCGGGCGATTGCGCGCTGATGCGGATCGCCTTGTCGATCTGCGCTTTCGCCGGCTCGTACTCGCCGGCCAGGTTGAGCAGGCTCGCGAGGCGCGTCTGCAGCATCGAGTGCATCGGGCTCAGCGCCAGCTGCTGGCGCGCGAGGTCGATCTCCTGCAGGAAGGGCTGGATCTTCTTCCAGCGCTCGAGGAGCTGCGCCGCCTCCTCCTTCTCCTTGGGGTCCTCCGATTTGAGCAGCACCTGCGTGAGGCGGTAGAGCGCGTCGAACTTGAGCGGCTCCTTCGCGAACGACTTGCGGAACGCCTCCTTGGCGCCGGCCGCGTCCCCGAGCTTCTCGCGCAGCAGGCCGTTGGCGTGGAGGACGTCGGTCGAGTCGGGCGCGACGGTGAGCGCCGTCTCCAGCATCAGCTTCGCCTTGTCCATCACGCCCTTGGTGAGGTAGAGCTCGCCGAGGCGCAGCTCGGCCAGCACCTCGTAGGTCGGCTGGTGCAGCGCGTAGAGCGCCTCGAACTGCGCGATCGCGTCGTCGATGCGGTCCTGCGAGCGATAGAGGTCGCCGAGCCGCCAGCGCATCTCGCCGTTCTGCGGCGCCGTCGCGACCCCCTTCACGAACGTCGCCTCCGCGTCGGCGAATTGGAGCTTCATCATCTGGAGCACGCCGAGCTTGATGACGAGGTCCATGTTCTCGGGGAAGCGCTCGACGAGCTGCCCGAAGAGCATGATCGCCGTGTCGTACTGCTGCATCTTCACGAAGCAGCTGGCGAAGAGGATCGCCGAGTCGCGCACGAGATGCTTGTCGGAGATCTCGAACTCGTTGGGCTTCTCGCAGAGCGGCCGGTACATCTGCATGGCGCGCTCGGTCTGCCCGGCGACGTCGTTCATCCACGCGGTGAGGAGGTTCGCCTCGTAGTTCTTCGGGGCCTGCGCGACGGCGAACTTGAGCTCCGTCGCCGCCTCCTCGAACTTGCGCGCCGCGATGTAGACGCGCGCGCGGGTGATGCGCGCTTCGACGCCGTTGGGGTCGTCGGCGGCGACCTCGTTCACGAGCTGCTCGGCCTCGCGGCCGCCGTCCTTGGTCTGCGCCAGGCACTCGGCCAGGAGCAGCTTCATGCTGGGCGTCCGCTGCGGCAGCGCCTTGAGCGCCGCGACCGCCTCGTCGAAGCGGCCGAGGTGCTTCAGGCATTTCGCGCGCATCTCCACGACCTGCGGCGAGTTGGGGTTGGCGACCAGGTACTCGTTGCAGGCCGCGTACGCCTCCTCGTCCTTCAGGTTCAGGTAGAGCTTCCCGATGCGCTTCAGCGACTCGGGCAGCTCCGCGGCGGAGCCCCCCTGCGCGGCGGGCGGGGGCGCGGCGGCGGGCGCGGCCGCGGCCGGAAAGAGCGGAATGACGGCGGCAAGAGCAGCGAGGAAATGAATCGAGATCACGGTCGATGACTCCCGTCCTTGGGAGGAGATGCGGTCGGCGCCGGAACGGGGGTCGCGACCGCGGCGAGGTCGATGGATACCGGCGAGAGCGGCTTTCGTTGGCCGGGCGCGTCGCCGATCCGGAGCTTGTCACTGACATAGTCCCAGTGCAAGGGCTTCGCATGACGGTCGCACGCCTCGACCAGCGCGACGAGAAGGTTCCTCATTTCCCCGCAGCGCGCCGCGTCGATCGCGTCCACGCGATCCTCCGGGCCGTGCAGCATGCGGAAGCGCGCGGGCTCGACTCCGAGCAGGGAAAGCACCGGGACATTCTTTCTCGCGAGCTCGAGCCCGTCCGAAGCCGCGCCGGCGAATTCGAGGGCCTGGAAGCGCAGCCGCGCCGACCGCGCCGCGTCCGACGCGAGCTCGACCAGGCCGCGGTCGCTGCCCCGCCACCACGCGTAGGGAGCAGAAACCCCCATCGCGTCGATCGTGATCGCGGCGTCGATCTTCTCGATCTGCGCCGCGTCGAGGCGCTCGGCGAAGTCGGCCGCGCCGAGGCAGCCGTCCTCGTGGCGCGCGAACGCCACGAACCAGATCGAGTGGCGCAGCTCCATGCCGCGCAGCGTGGAGTAGAGCCGCGTGAGCAGCACGCAGCCGGCCCAGTCGTCGACGATGCCGGCCGAGCCTTCGGCGGCGTCGTGGTGCGCCGCCAGGATCAGCACGCGCCCGCCGCGGCCGGGCAGCTTCGCGACGACGTTGCCGGCTGGCGTCGCGATGCGCCGCCTCCAGGCCGCGAGCGCCGCCTCGACCTCGCTCGGCGTCGCGCCGCCCTTCTCGAGGCGCGCGCGCAGCCGCTCGGTCGCCACCGCGAAGCGCTTCTCGAGAGCCGCTCCGAGCGGTACGACCGCGACGCCCGTCTCGGACGCGCCAGCCTCCTTGAACAGCTCGACCAGCCGCTTCGTCCGCGCTTCGCCGCCCGCCGGCGCCTCGAGGTCGGCGCGGAAGCGCGTCCAGTCGGCGTCGGCCTCCTGCGCCGGCGCCGGAAACGCGGCGGCAAAGAGGAGCCCGGCCAGCGCGGCGCACGGCAGCGGCGTTCTCAATGGCAACCCTCCCACGACCTCTTCACGACGCCACGACCGGCAGCGTCCCACGCGTGACGCCGACGACGCCGAAGCGCCCCTCGGCGTTGAGCGTCCGGAACAGCTCGCGCGGCGCGAGCGTCCCGCGCAGCGCCCTTCGGTAGAGCTCGATCACCTCGTGCGCCTGCGCCCGCGTCTCGCGCAGGAGCTCGATGCGGAAGCTCGCGAGCCCCGCCGCACGGAAGCGCGGCAGCCATTCGGCCGCGCTCTGCGGCCGGTGGTTGAACAGCGTGTTGCGGCAGCCGACGTCGGCCAGCACCGGATGGAGCCAGCCCTTGTCGTCCTTGAGCCCGATCACGTGGCTCTCGCACGGCCGCCCGCACGTCCGGTAGTCGGCGCCGTTCGAGAGCAGGTGGGCGAAGACGCAGTGCTCCATGTGGAAGAGCGGCAGGTGGTGGTGGACGACCACCTCGATCTTCTCCGCCGGCACGAACGGGAGCAGCGCGAGGAGCTGGTCGGCGTCGAGGTCGAAGCTCGGCGTGAGGCGGTCGAGGCCGCGTTCGAGCAGCGTGCGCGCCGCGAGGCCGTTGGCGGCGTTCAGGCTGAAGTCGCCGACCAGCTCGAGCGCGCGCGCCGCCGCGTCGCCCGCGGCGCGCCGCGCCACCACCTCCTCGACCGCGCCGAGGTGGCGCGCGAGCAGGCCGTCCCCGCCGAGGCCGAGGAGGCTCTCCAGGATCCGCTCGTCGCCGGGCTTCGCGATGCGCGTCGTGGCGGGGATCGCCTTGCGGCCACGCTGGCGGACGCGCTCGACGGCGCGGCCCAGCCCGACCAGGTCGAGGTAGTCGAGGTAGACGCGCTCGACGCCCGCCTCGAGCGCCGCCTCGACCTGCGCATCGTCGCGCGCGAGCACCGAGAGCTCGAAGTCCTCTCCGCGCGGCGCCGCGGGCGGCGATGCCGGCGACGAGGGCCGGGCGCCGCGCAGCCGCGCGAGCGCGTCGCCCTCGCGGATCGTCAGGCGCGGGTTGGCGGCGCGCGCCGCGGAGAGCTTCTCGACCAGCGCGCGCCGCATGCGCGAGAGTTCGGAGAGCGGCGCGATGACGCTCCCCTCGATCGCGACGGCAAGCGCGTCGGCGCCCGACGGGAGGCGGAAGATCGTCCCGCCGAGCCGCCCGAGCTGCTCGCGCAGCGACTCCGCCGTGAGCGGCCGGTTGCGCGCCGCCTGCAGGAGGACCTGCGATTCGACTTCGACCTCGTGGCCGAGGTCGTCGCGCGCCGCGATCGTGAGCGGCGCGCCGACGGCGCCGCGCACGCGCAGCGTGATCGGCGCGCGCCGCCGCGGCGCGGACGGTGCGTCGGCAAAAGTCGAATGGAGCCGCGCCTCGAGCGCCGGGTCCTTGGTCTTGAAGAGGCGCGTCCCCGCCTCGACGCGCGCGAGGTCGGGCCCGCGCGCGCGTCCGAAGACGAGCTCGACGAGGAAGGGCGCCGCGGCGTCGACGCCCGCGCGCGCGGCCGGCGGCGCGACCTCGCCTTCGGCGCGCTGCGCGCCGACGCGCAGGTCGAAGACCGGCCCGCCCTCCTCGCCCGCCTCGGGATCGGGCCCCTCGAAGACGACGCCGTCGCCGCGCTTCAGCGGCGCGACCAGCGCGACCGTCGCCACGCGCGCGCGCGCATCGACGTCGGCGACCCAGCCGAGGAAGACGCCGCGCTTCTTGGGGTTGCGCCCCTCGACCAGCTTCTGGTGGTTCACGCCGCCGAGGAAGCCGTGCGAGAGCCCGCGTGAGAAGCTCTGCTCGAGGTCGCGGACCTCGCGCGCTTCGAGGGCCACGCGCCCCTTCGCGAGCGCCTGGTCGAGCGCCTTGCGGTAGGTCGCTGTGACGTTCGCGACGTACTCGGGCGTCTTGAGACGCCCCTCGATCTTGAACGAGCGCACGCCGGCGCCCACGAGGTCGGGCAGCAGGTCGAACGCCGCGAGGTCCTTGGGAGAGAGCAGGTAGCGCATCGCGCCGAGCTCGCGGTGCGCGCCGTCGACCTCGAGCGTGTAGGGCATGCGGCACGCCTGCGCGCACTCGCCGCGGTTGGCGGAGCGGCCGCCCCACACCTCGCTCGTGAGGCACTGCCCGCTCCAGCTCACGCAGAGCGCGCCGTGCACGAAGACCTCGAGCTCGAGGTCGGTGGCGGCGTGGATCGCGGCGATGTCCGCCACGCTGAGCTCGCGCGCGACGATCGCGCGCGTGACGCCGTGCCGCTTCGCGAATTCACACCCCTCGGCGGTGCTGATCGTCATCTGCGTCGAGGCGTGCAGCGGCAGGTCGGGGCAGATCTCCCGCGCGAGCCGCGCGACGCCGAGGTCCTGGACGATGATCGCGTCGGCGCCCGCCTCCGCGATCCGGCGCAGCCGCAGCGCGGCCGCCTCGAGCTCCGGCTCGAAGACGAGCGTGTTGAAGGCGACGTAGCCCCGAACGCCGCGCCGATGCAGCTCGGCGAAGACGGCGTCGAGGTCGACGAGCGAGAAGTTGGTCGCGCGCGCCCGCGCGTTGAAGCCGTCGGAGAGGCCGAAGTAGACGGCGTCCGCGCCGTTCTCGACGGCCGCGCGCAGGCAGTCGCCGTCGCCCGCCGGGGCGAGGATCTCCAAGCGCGCGGTCCGCGCCGACGTCGGGGGGGAGGCGGTCATGAGCCTGGCGATCTTCCCGCGCGGCGGCGCCGCCGTCCATTTCGTTCGGCGGCGGCGCGCGCTCCGGGGCCGGAACGCCTTTCCTTCAGACCGGCCCGCGGCGCGACGAAAAGCGGTCCGGGAGGCCCCGTGGACACCGACACGCTCGGCGCGAAGCACGGCAGCGGCACCGGCACGGACGGCGCGCAGGACGCCGTCGCGCGCCTCGCTTGCGGCGTCGCCCACGAGATCAACACCCCGATCCAGTTCGTGAGCGACAGCCTGCGCTTCCTGAACGACGCGTTCGACGACGTGGCGCGCCTCGTCGACCGCTGGCGCGACGTCTTCGAGGCGGCGCACGCCGGCCCGATTCCGCCGGCGCTGCTCGCCGACGCCGAACAGGCGCTCGCCGACGCCGACCTCGAGACGCTGCGCCGCGAGATCCCGGCGGCGACGGTGCGCGCGCTCGACGGGCTCGCGCGCGTCGCCGACGTCGTGCGGCGCGTGCGCGCGCTCGCCCCGACGGACAAGCCGCGCAAGCTCGTCGACCTGCGCGTCGTGCTCCCCGAGGTCGCGACGCTGGCGCGTGTCGAGTTCCTGAAGGTCGCCGACTTCGAGATCGAGGTCGACCCCGCGCTGCCGCTCGTCGACGCCCACGGCGCCGACCTCCACCCGCTCTTCTACGCGCTGATCGCCCGCGCGGCGCGCGCGCTGGCCGTCGATCCGCGCCGCCGCGAGGAGCGCGGCCTCATCCGCGTCGCGGCCGACGTGTCGGGCCCGTCGGTGCGCGTCGCCATCGAGGACGACGGCCCGCCGATCCCGCCGGAGCGCTGCCGCTCCCTCTTCCAGCGGCGCATGGACGGCGACGACCTCGCCGCGGTCGACGAGACGGTGCGCGACGTCCTGGGCGGCCGCATCCTCTTCGAGTCGGGGGTGGGCCACGGCACGCGCTTCCACCTCCTGCTCCCGATCCCGCCGCAGGTCAAGGCGGAGTGAGGAGCACGCTCGTCGCGCGGCTCTCCGGGCTCTCGAAGTCGATCGACTCGGCGCGCGCCACGTAGGCGTCGCCGCGCATCGGGCAGAAGCACTCGACCGCGGTCGCGCCGGCGCCGGCGAGCAGCGCACGCGGCTTCGCGAGCTCGTCGACCAGCTCGAGGTAGCGCATCAGCTTGAGCTGCGAGCGGTGCAGCGAGACGAGGCGGCGCTTCTCCGAAAAGACGGCCGAGACGTCGACGACGAGCCCGGGCGGCACGAACGACCAGACCTCGTAGGCGTGCACGGCGAGCGCGGCGCGGTCGCGCGCGCTGCGCGCGAGCGCGCGCGCGACGACGCGGTTGGCGTAGCGGTGGTCGGCGTGCTGGTCGAAGAACCACGGGACGAAGAGCGCGTCGGGCTGGAACGAGTCGAGCAGCGCGGCGCAGCGCGCGACCATCGCCTCGAGCCGCTCCGGCGCCTGGAACTCGCGCTCGTTCACGCCGAAGAGCTCGGGCGGCGGCAGCATCAGGTGCGCCGCGACGGAGCGCGCCTCCTCGGCGCGCACGCGCGCCATCTCGTCCTCCTGGTCGGGCGCTGTCGCGGCGAGGCGGCCGTCGGTCAGTACCGCCTGCTGCACCTTGCACTGCGCGTCGATCAGCTTGAGGACCGTGCCGCCGCAGCCGATCTCGACGTCGTCGGCGTGCGCCGCGATGAAGAGCGCGCGCGTCGCCGCCGGCCGCTCGACGAGGCGGCGGTTCACGTAGTGGCGCTGGAACTCCTGCACGAGGAGCGCGGCGGCTCCGGCGTCGACGCGGCGGTTCGGTGCGGGGGTGTCCAGGGGTCGCTCCGGTTCGTTCCGAACGATTCGCTCTACTTGGAACGCAGCGCTTCGAGCAGCTTCCCGACGGCGGCGTTCCCGGGTTCGAGGTCGTGGGCGTGCTCCGCGTGTTCGAGCGCCTCGCGATCACGATGCAGGCGATGCAGGACGCTGGCGAGCTCGAAGAGCGCCTGGAAGCGCATCTCAGCATTCTGGAAGTCGAGCGTGGCCGCGCTCTCGAAGGCGCCGACCGCCTCCTCGAGCCGCTTCACGCGCACCAGCGCCTTCCCGAGCTCGAAGAGCGCGTGGAAGCGCCTCTCGGCGTCCTGGAGGTCGAGCGCGGCGGCACGCTCGAACGCCCCGACCGCCTCGTCGAGACGGTTCACGCGCGACAGCGCCTGCCCGAAGGCGAGGTGCGCCTCGCCCCACTCGGGTGCGAGGTAGGTCGCGAAACGCAGCGCATCCGTCCCGGCCGCCAGCGACTCGGCGTCGGTCGACCGCATGAGGAGGCGGCCCGACTCGAAGCGCGCGACGCCGTCGGTCGGCGCCGCCGCGACGGCGCGCGCGTAGGCGGCGCGCGCGTCGGCCTCGCGCTTCGCGCGTTCGAGCAGCCGCGCCAGCTCGAGCTGGGCGCGTGCGTAGTCGGGCGACGTCTCGGGTACGGCTGTGAAGCGCGCCGCGGCCTCGGGCGCGCGTTTCGTCTCGAGCAGCGCGAGGCCGACGTCGAGGTCGAAGCCGGTGATTCCGGCCGCCTCGATCTTCTGCCACGCGGCGAGGGCGATGTTGGGGAGGCGGGCGGCGAGCACGGCGCGCGGAAGGTCGGCAGTGCCGCGCCGCCACCCGCCGAGCCAGCGACCGCGCGCCGCGGGCAGGACGCGGAGTGTCGCAAGCGGGACGTCGCCCGCGACCAGGTCGATCCAGCCGTCGCGTCCGACGCGGAAGCGCGTCGCCCGGGCGCGGTCGCCGGTGACGACCTCCGAGACGAGCTCGAAGACGGTGCGCGCGCGCGTCAACGGCTCGGGAGCGTCGGGGGCGTCGAGGAAGACGACGTCGACGTCGTCGAGCGCCGCCGCCTCTTCCGCCGCCTCCGTCACGTCGCCGCGCACGACGAGGCCGAGGCGCTCGCGTTTCGCGTCGAGCCGGACGCGGCCGCCGCGCGCGGTCGGCAGCTCGCCGCCCGGCGCCGGCGTCGCGACCGCGATGCGGACGAGCAGCCGGTTGCTCGGAGATGACGGTCCGATCGGCGGCGCATCCTCGACCGGCTCACGCGTGACGTTGCGCAGCACCACGAGTGCGCCGTCCCCCGCGCCGAGCACGGCCAGGTCGCGCGCGCCGTCGCCGTCGAAGTCCCACGCGACGACGGCCGCCGGGTCGCGCAGCGCCGGCAGTTCGGGGAAACTGGCGGGCGCGACGTGGAACGCGCCGTCGGCCGCGCGCGCGAGCAGCCGCCGATCCTCCTGGAACACGTATCCGACCGGCCGCAGCGTGGCGAGCGCCATTGCCGCGGGTCCCGGCTCGGCGCCGAGCAGGGCGTGCTTCGGCACCACTTCGTTCCAGTACTTCTCGAGCATCTCGATCCTGCCGCCGAGGAGCACGATCTCCGGTGCCGCGTCGCCGGCAAAATCGGCCACGACACCGCACGCGAACGGTGAGAGGTGCGCGAGTCCGAGCGACGCATTGATCTCCCTGCGGCCGTCCGGTCTGAGCGAGAGTGCGAAGCCACCGGCGGCGGTCGAGCGCGCGTCGCGCCGGATCCGCGGTGCAAGTGTGGCGCCTCCCGGTTGCCGCCCGACGCGGTCGTCGAAGGCCTGACGATCGAGCCAGTCCTCCCCCTCCGGATCGGACGGCGCCGCGATCCAGAGCTCGCGCGCGCCGCTTGGCGTGCCGTCGAGGTCCTCGAAGGCGATGAAGCGCGCCGATCCGACCAGGTCGCGACCGTCGCAGAGCGCGACCTCGGTGAAATGGCCCTTGCCGTCGTTCACGTAGAGCTGCGCGAGTCCGGGGTCGTTCGCGACCACGAGGTCGGCGTCGCCGTCGGAATCGACGTCGAGGAAGCGGGCGTCGCGCGCGAGCCGCGTCGCGCCCGGCGCGAGCCCCGCGGCTTCGAGCGCCTCGATGTACTTCCCGCCGTCGTTGCGGAAGAAGAGGTGGCGCGGCCCGTTCGTGGCGTCGAAGAGCGGATAGGGCAGCGCATCGGCAAGGCGGCCGGTCGCTGCGCGTGACGTCGCGACGAAGAGGTCGCGGTCGCCATCGCCGTCCACGTCCGCCGCCGCGACCGCCGTGACGACGCCGTCGAAGCCCGCCGGCACCGCGATCCCGAGCGCGGCGTCCGGCTCGAACTTCTTCCCCACCCGCCGCAGCGCATGCAGCGCCTCGCCGAAGACCACCACGTCGTCGCGCCCGTCGCCATCGAGATCGGTGAAGAGCGCGCCGCACGTCGCGTCGAGGACGTCGAGCCCGAAGGTGCGCGCGCCCTCGACGAACCACCCCCCGTCGCGCGTGAGCAGCAGCCGGTTCGGCAGCCCCGCCGCGCGCCCGACGTAGAGGTCGGGCCGCCCATCGCCGTTGACGTCCGCGACCGTGAGCCCGCCGGCACCCAGGCGCGGCGACGCGAGGCGCCGGTCGACGGAGACTTCGGGCGACGGATCGAACGGCGTCGCGACCGCGACGAAGCGCGGCGTCGCGTCCTGCGCCCCGTCCAGTGCGATGAAGAGTTGCAGCGCAAGGCCGATCGAGGTCGCCGAGGCCATGGCGCGGCACGCTAGCGTATCGGCGCGCGCATGGCCTCCACCGCCGAAGCTCCCGACGACCCGCTCGCCGACCCCGCCGACCCGTGCGAAGCACGCGGCATCACCGACGCCGATTGCAGGCGGGCGCTCAAGCTCGCGGTGCCGGAGGGCGTGCTCTACGCGGCGATGGTCGGCTGCGCCGAGACTTGGTTCGTGGCCGACGCGATCCGGCTCGGCGCCTCGGCGCTCGAGCAGGGGCTCGTGGTCGGGCTGCCGCTCTTCGTGGGGGCGATCGGGCCGCTGCTCGTGCTGCGGCTGCTGGCGCGCGGCGTGTCGCGCAAGCGGCTCGCGGTCGGCTTCGTCGCGGCGCAGGCGCTGGCGCTGGTCGCGCTCGCGACGTGCGACCTGCTCGGCGTCATGACGCCGGCGCGCGTGATCGTGGGCGCCTGCCTCTACCAGGTCTGCGGGCAGGGCTCGAATCCGGCGTGGGCGTCGTGGTACGGCGACCTGGTGCCCGACGCGATCCGCGGCAGCTACTTCTCGCGGCGCACGCGCGCGGTGCAGTTCTCGATCGCGGGCTCGATGGTCGCCGCCGGCTTCGTGCTGCAGCTGCTCGAGCCCAGGACCTTCCTCGCGGGCGGGACGACGGCGTGGCTGCCGGAGTTCGCGGCGGCCGGGCGCGGCTTCGCGATCATCTTCGGGGCGGCGGCGGCGGCGCGGCTCGGCTCGGCGCTGCTGCTCTCGCTCGCGGCCGAGCCGCCGTTCGTCGGACTCGCGACGACGACCAAGGTCGCGCAGTTCCTGAAGACGACGCGCGGCAGCAACGCCTGGCGGATCGTGTTCGGGACCGGCGGCTTCTACGCCGCCGTCTACGTCGCGAGCCCCTTCTTCGTGCCGTTCATGGTGGAGGTGTTGGGCTTCTCCTACCTCTGGCTGATGGCGGCGCTCGCGATCCAGGTGCTGCTGAAGGCGCTGCTGCAGCAGCGTTTCGGCGTCGGCATCGACAAGCACGGGCCGCGCGCGGTCTGGGTCGTCGCGGCGCTCGCGTGCGCGATCGTGCCGGCGCCGTTCCTGTGGGCGCGCGCGCTGCCCACCGCGGACGCCGCCGGCTGGCCGTGGGGCGGCCTCTGGGTGCTCGTGTCGCAGGGCTTCTCCGGCGTCGCGTGGGGCTGCTTCGAGGTCGCGCTCTTCGTGCTCGTGCTCGAGACGACGTTCCGGACGACTCGACCTCACGCGGTGGCGGCGCAGAGCGTGCTGAACGGCTTCGGGCAGCTCACCGGCGCCCTCCTCGGCGGGCTCTTCCTCGCCGTCACGAATCGCGCGTTCCGCTGGCTCTTCGTGGTGAGCCTCGCGCTGCGCATCGCGATGGCTTTCCTGCTGCCGCGCCTCGTGCACGAGCGCGCCGACCGGCCGACCATCGGCGCGCGGGCGCTGCTGCTGCGGATCGTCGGCCTGGCATCGGGGGGCGCGGTGCTGCAGGGATATGCTCTGCCCCCTTCGACGCGCGATCCGACGGCGAGGCACGAGTGAGCGGCAACGCGAACGAGGGGTCGGGGACGGCCGCGAGCCGCGAGGTGCTCGCCATTGCGCTCGGGTGGGCGACGATCGTCACGCTCTTCGCCGCCGCGCTCGTCTGGAGCGCGCCGCCGCTGCGCACGCCCGACGCGACGCCGCCCGTCGACCGCGGGAGCGGCGGGAATCCCTCCGGCATCCCCACCGCCGAGGACGTGAAGAAGTTCATCGCTTGCCCATCGGTCGCCGGGATTCCCACGAAGGAGAAGCTCGACGCGGCGCTGCGGACCGGCGCGGCGGCCTTCCTGAAGTTCTTCGTCGAGCCGTCGCTCGCCAACGCGGAGCCGGGCGGTTACCTCGACTACGTCGACGCGACCGGCAAGTCGACGCGGCTCGGCCCCGGCGTCTACGTGCAGTGCCAGCTCTACCTGATCGTCCACCTGCTGATGTTCTGCGACGAGCTCGGGATCCCGCGCGAGCATCCGACGGTGCAGCGGGCGCTGCGCTTCTTCGTCAAGGAATTCGACGAGACGAAAGGGTGCTGGAAGTGGTCGACCGAGGGGTGCCTCCACGCGAAGGGGCTCGCCGCGCTGGTGCGCTTCGGCGAGCGCGAGAAGTTCGAGAAGGGGTGGCGCTGGGCGCTCGCGAGCCCGATGTACCGCAAGGAGGACGGCCTCTTCACGATGATGCAGTGCGGCGCGATCGTGCAGACGCTCGGGCCGGCGACGCGCTCGTTGTCGGGCGTCGACGACTGGGAGCACGGCGGGCCGATCGTCGACGAGGAGAACGTCTCCAAGTTCCTCTACGCGCTGTGGGAGGCGGGACGGCGCCCCGACGATCCCGAGGTCGCCGCGCTCGAGTCGGGCCTCTCGCGCTACTTCGCGGCCACGCCGCTCGCGGCGGCGCAGATGCAGACCAAGGACGTGATCGGGCGCGCCTGGTCGGTGCTGCTGCACGCGCGCTGGCGGCTGCCCGACAGCGACGGCTTCCGCCTCGAGCTCGCGGAGATGCGTGCGATGGTGCGCGCCGACTGGCGCGTCAACTTCATAATGCGGTTGATGCCGAACTTCCGCGCCGACGTGGTGCGCGCGCTGATCGAGGTCGGCGACCGCGACGACGGCATCGACGCGATGGTGAACGGCTTCGTCGCGAGCCAGGAGGCGGACGGCGCGTGGCGCTCGCCGCAGATCCTCGCGATCTGGGGCCTCGCGACGCCTCCCAAGCAGGGATACAAGTTCGGGAACATGGACGGCGCGACCACCTACACCGTCCTGCTCGCGATCGCGGCCTACCGTCGCGCGATCTACGGAGAGAAGTGATGCTGCGCGTGGCGCCGGCGGCGGTCGCGTTCTGCGGCGCGCTCGCGCTCCTGATCGCCGGGCTCGCGCGCCCGCCCGCGGCCGGCGGCGACGCGCCGCCCGATCTCCCGCCCGATCAGCGCGCCTACTACGTCACCTGCAGCACCTGCCACCCCGCCTTCGACCCGCGCACGCACAAGAAGACGGAGTGGCGCGCCGTCGTCTCCGCGATGCACCTGCGCGCCGCCGACCGCGAGCTGCGCTTCGACCCGGAGCAGCTCGAGGCGGCGATCCGCTGGCTCGAGACGCACGGCCGCTGACGTCTTTTTCGCCGCTTTTCGACGCGACCCCTTGACGCACTTTGCATTGCAAAGTATCTAGAGGGGCGTTCGCTGCGGAAGAGCGCGGGCCGACGTCTCGCGCCTCGAAACGGCGGACGAGCGAGCCAGTGAGCAGACCGGCGCGGTTTCGTCGACCGCGTCCGACCCCTCGAAAAAACGCGGCGCCGCCGCGCGGGGAGACGCTTTGTCTCCCGACGCGGCGACGTCCAGGCCCGGGGTCCGTCCCGAGCCGGAGACGCGGAGCCATGCGATGCAGGCGACCGAGGCCGAGCCGTGCGCACGCAACGTCTTCGACGGCGCCGCCGCGCGCCGCCGCTGGCATCCGCACGCGATGCGCGAGGCGCCGCCCCTTCCCGGCGACGAGCTCGCGACGCCGCCGCCGACGCCGCGCCACGCGCTGCTGCTCAATCCCTGGTACCGCAAGGATCCGCACGCGAGCTTCGGCAAGCACGTGCTCACGCCGTCGCTCGCGCTCACGAGCGTCGCCGCCGCGACGCCGCCGCATTGGACGGTGAGTTACTGGGACGAGAACCTGCTCCAGGGCGCGCCGCCGCGCGACCCGTTCCCGCAGGTGGTCGGCATCTCGGTCCACCTCACCTTCGCGCAGCGCGCCTTCGCGCTCGCACGCTGGTACCGGCGGCGCGGCGCGCAGGTGGTCTTCGGCGGGCTGCACGTGCTCTCGTGCCCCGAGGAGTGCGCGCCGCATGCCGACGCGCTGGTGGTCGGCGAAGGCGTGCAGGTCTGGGCGAGACTCCTCGCCGACGTCGAAGCCGGAAGGCTGCAGCGCGAGTACCGCGGCGACTATTCGGACCCGGGCTGGACGTATCGCGACGACCCGGCGCCGCGCCGCTCGCTCCTGCCGCGCGACGGCTTCCTCACCAAGACGAGCCTGATCGCCACGCGCGGCTGCCACAACCGCTGCGGCTTCTGCTACCTCGCGACGGACGGGCTCCACCTGCCTTATCAAGTGCGCGACCCGGCCCAGGTGGTCGCCGAGTTCGCGGAGGGCGGCGAGCCCTACGCCGTCTTCGTCGACAACAACTTGGGCTCGCGTCCCGACTACCTGCGCGCGCTCTGCCGTGCGTTGCGGCCGCTCGAGAGGATCTGGAGCGCGGCCGTCTCGATCGACGTCACCGACGATCCGTCGCTGGTGCGGGAGATGGCGCTCGCCGGCTGCACCGGCGTCTTCGTCGGCTTCGAGTCGCTCCACCCCGACAACATCGCCGACGCCCACAAAAAGAGCCCGCGCCCCGACGACTACGCGCGGCGCGTCGCGCTGCTGCACGACCACGGGATCCAGGTGAACGGCAGCTTCGTGCTCGGCTTCGACCACGACCGGCCCGAAGTCTTCGAGCGCACCACCGACTGGATCGAGCAGAACCGCCTCGAGTGCGCGACCTTCCATATCCTGACGCCCTATCCCGGCACGCCGCTCTTCCGGCAGATGGACTCGGAGGACCGGCTGCTTCATCGCGACTGGTCGCGCTTCGACACCGCGCACGTCGTCTTCCGGCCGAAACAGATGTCGATCCGCCAGCTCGAGGACGGCTACGCCTGGTGCTACCAGCGCCTCTTCTCGCACCGCTCGATCTGGCGCCGCCGCCCTACCGACGCGGCCGCCGTGCTGCCCTACCTCGCGATGTCCTACCTCTACAAGCGCAGCAACTGGCTCTGGTACCGGCTGATCCAGAGCCGGCTCGTCCACAAAGTCTGGTCGCCGCTCGTCGAGTGGACGCGGCGGCGCCACCTGCGCTTCCGCCGCCGCCTCGAGCTCCCGCGGCGCGCGCCGTCGGTCGTGTCGGCCGGAGTGTGATCGTCCCGACGCTCTCCTCGTCCCTCCCAACCCAAACAACGAGCGCGACTCCCCGCGCGCAATGGAGACAAGCGATGCACTACATGGCCCCCGTCGAGACGAGCACCTTCCACTGGTTCGCGCAGCCGTGCCGCGACGCGTTCGCCGTGCTGCAGCGCCGGCTCGGCTTCTCGCCGCCGACGCTCCAGCCCGAGCGCGCCGGCTGCCGCCTCGAATTCGAACGGCCCGACGTCGTCGTCGCCGTCACCTACTGGCTCGGCCTCCCGCCCGTCGTCGAGCTCGTGCACCCCAACGCCGAAATGCGAAGCCGCTTCGAATTCCCCTACCTCCCGCCGCGCGCCCTTCCGCGCGCTGTCGCGTCGCTGCACGCCCGCCTGCGCCTCGTGCCGCCCTGCTTCGACCAGAGCGACGACGCGCTCACCGGCCAGCTCGTGACCGCGCGCGAGCGACCGGGGCTCGCGCGGGCGCTGCGCGGGCATCTGCGCGTGCTCGCGGCGGATCTGCTGCGGAGGCATCGGGGGAAGTTGGCGCCGGAGCGGGTGAGGAATCAGCGGACTTCGATGCCGCCGAGCCAGACCGTGACGAAGTTGCGGTGCTCGGGATCGAGCGTGAGCTTGCGCTCGCGGGCCGGCTCGCCGTCGGCCTCGACGCGGATGGTGTAGGTCCCGAGCTCGAGGCATTCCGCATGTTCGATCTCGAAGCGGCCAGGGTGGACGACCATCCGTTCGCCGCCGTGCGCGTCGAGAACGCGGACGACGAGGCGCTCGCGATTCGGCCCGTTGTCGAAGCGCAGGACGAGCTCTCCGGCAGGCACCAGGCGCGGCGTCGCGCCGCTCCATTCGTGCGACGGACGCGACTCGCCTTCCGCGGCCCACGATCTCCGCGTGCCGTCGGGCTGGAACAACTCGAGCCAGAAGCGGTAGCGGCTCGCCGCAGCGAGACCGGACACGCGGTAGGTGCCGTCGCTCTCCATCCGGCCCGCGAGGCTGCCGCCGCCATCGTCGGACTCGAGGTGGACCTGGGCTTCGTGGAACGGCGGTAGATCGGCGACCGCGATCTTGCCGCGCGCTTCGAGGCTGGCCGGGACCGCGATGGCGAGGGTCGTCGCGCGATCCGCTTCGACGGCGACCGGTCGTGACGAACTGGCGGCGCCTGGAAGGTAGAGCCGAAGATCCCAGATTCCGGCCGGCACGTGTTCGAACAGGTATCGACCCGGCGCGATCGCGCGGGCTTGGAATCCCCGCTCTCCATCGCGCTCGAGCGTCGCGCTGCCGCCACGAAACGCCGGCCGTCCCGAATCGGCGAGAGTGAGTTGGAGCTCGACGTTGCCGTATCCCGCGGCTTTCTCCATTTCCGCCGATGGCGAATAGAACGGCTCAGTGGAGCGCGGAAAGACGATCTCGACGTCCGACGACTCGTCACGCACGTTCGCGACGACCACCACCGTCGGCGTCCTCGCGTCAAACCTCCGGACGGCGGCGACGTGCCACGGACCGGCCCCGAGCCCGCGAACCGTGAAGCGGCCCGAACCGGCCGTGGCGTCGTCGAAGGCGGTCTCGGAGTGCGGTCCCTTGTCGTATTGGTCCGATCGCAGTGCCGCGGCAAACCGCTCCGCAGCTTCAGTCGCCGACACGGCGAAGACCCGCGCCGCTCCCGGTTTCCCGTCGACGTCGAGGATCCGCCCGTGCAGGTGGTGTTCCGGGGCCAGCCTGAGGTCGATGGCCGTCTCGCCGGGTTCGACCTTGCGCTCGAGGAACGCGAAGCCGACCGCGTCGACCGTGATCGAAGCGCGCGAGGTCTGGGCGACCAGCGATCGATCGTCCACGAAGAAGCAACGCCCCGTCGCACCCGAACGCATCGGGTCGTCGCGGAGCTTCCGGCCGCGTCCGTCGAATCTCCAGCGTTGGACGATCGCGTCGGGGACGCCGTTTCCCGATTCGTCGAACACGCGAATGACGGTGATGTCGGGCAGCCTCAGGACAAGATCCTCGGCGTCGACGATGCGCCCCGCTTCGAGCGGGACGAGGCGGTTCGTGGTTGCGACCGACCAACCCAGATTGAACTCGATTTCCGCGTTGATCGGGACCGTCGTCGCCGCGCCGTTCGAGATCAGGAGGTCGCGCAGCTCGTAGCGTCCTTCGTCGTCCGTGATCGTCCGGTCGACCCGCTTCGAGCCGAGGTCGCCGCGCTCCCACCACAGCACGGAGGGGAGGCCGGCCGGAGTCACGAGCACGCCGGCGATCGGGCGACCGAGCGGATCGACGACGCGTCCGCGCACGCCGCCCGTTTCGCCGAGCCGCAGCTCGAACGAGAGCTCTTCGCCCTCTTCGGGGACGTCGAGCGCGAACTGGTCGCGACCGCCGCCGTTCACGGACGCGCACAGCGATCCTAGGAGCGCCCGCTCCATGCCGGCCCATCCGCTGGCGCCGATGGCATGGACGCCCCAGGCCGGGACGTGCTCGAACGCGAAGCTGCCGTCCGTCGCGGAACGCGTCCGCAGCTCGATCTCGGCGCGCCGCCGGATCATCAGCGGGATCCAGACGTCCGCGCCGCCGATGGGCGAGCCGTTCGCACGGTCGACGACGCGGCCGCGCACCGTCGCCCCGTGCCCGAGCCAGGCGTCAAACGTCCACAGCCGCTCGCCGCTCTCCCGTGCGTTCCCGATCGCAGGCAGATCCACCGGGGCGAATCCGTCGGCGCGGACGGTGATCCACACTGATCCCGGCCTGAACCGTTCGAGTTGTAGCTCGACCCCCACGAACGGCGCGAGTTCGTAGCGACCGTCCTTTCCCGATCTCGTCTCGACCCGCAGCTGCCTCCGCGCATCGAGGACCGTCGCGACGACGGCGCCCTCGATCGGCGTGCCCTCGAGGTCGCGCACGACGCCGCGCAGCGTCCCGCCCTTCTCGAGCGTGAGCGAGATCGAGTCGCCGCCGCGGGCCCGTTGCCAGAACGCCGGCACGTACCCGTCCGCGGTCGCGGCGAGATCGACGAGCGGGGGGCCGGCGACGGCGCGAAGCGGCACGACGCACTCGCCGGTCTCCGACGTCGTCGCCGTCGATCCGGCCACGAACTCGAACGGGCTCGGTGGTCGCTCGCGCTCTTCGAGCGTGCGCGCCGGCTCGGGCACGAGCACGCCGACGTGCGCCCCCTCGATCGGTGCGCCGTCCCTGTCCGTCACGCGCACGCGGATCTTCGCGCGATCAGGCGCGGGCGCTCCGCCGGAGGCGCTCGCGCGCGTCGCTTCCGTCGAAGTCGTCAACCCGTCCATCGCGCCGTTTGCAGCAGCCCCACGAGCAGCGACGTCGCTCGCTCCGCTGCGACCGCCTCGACTCATCGACGATCGGGTCTCGACGACGGCCACTACCGCGCACGCCACCACCGCCACCCCGATCGCGACCTTCGCCTTCACCGACATCGCCACACCCCCGACCACGCCCCCCGCGACCGTCCCCCCGAGCACGAGCTTCGTCGCCGCCGCTCGCATCCCGGGGTCGATCAGCCCCACCAGCGCGAACGCCCCACTCCCCTTCCGCTGCACCAGCTCCGCCCGCAGCAGCTCGAGCCCCCGCTTCAATCGCGTGCGCACCGTCTCCACCGGCACCCCGGTCCTCTTCGCGATCGCCCCCGGCTTCTGGTTCTCGAAGAAGCGCAGCAGCACGGTCGTGCGATAGGGCTCGGCGAGCGCGAGGACGGCGCCGACGACTTGATGGTGCTGTGCGGTGCGGGCGACGACTTCGTCGGCGGCGGGCTCAGATTCGGGATGGGCGGTCGCGCGCTCGAGCGATTGCCGGCGCGCGTCGCCTCGCGACCAGGAGCGCGCGACGTTGCGCGCCACGGTCGCGAGCCACGCGCGGGGATGGTCGACGCGGGCGGGCGCACGCTGCAGCGCTTCGAGCAGCGTCTGCTGCGTCACGTCGTCGGCGCGCGCGGCGTCGAGCACGAGGGTGCCGGCGAGCCGCCGCAGCCACGCGACGTGCTCGAGCAGCCGTTCCGGAGAAGGCGGGCTCGACGACGATTCCATCGCAGCGTCCACTCTCCCGTCCGCCCCGCCCTTCGTCACGTCGGGGCGGCGTCGCGGCGAGAGGTGCCGTGCGGCGCGGAACCGGTTCAGCCGCGGGCGCGGCGCCCGCCGCTCACCGCACGACGACGGGGATCCGGTTCACCGTGTAGTACGCGACCTCGTGCAGCGGCGCCTCGCCCGCGCGCGAGCGGACGCCGGTGCAGTGGAGCTCGTGGACGTAGTTCGGGCGCAGGTGGTCGAGGGCGACGTGGAGCTGGTCGGGGGCGAGGAGGCGAAGCTCCCTCACGAGCTGCGGGAGGTTGTCGAGCTCGGCGCAGCCGTAGGCGGGGTGGTACTCGTAGGTCCAGGAGTTGGCGGTCCAGCTCTTCGGGTCGGTGGCGAGCGCTTCGTCGACGGGCTGCGTGAACGTCACGTCGAAGCCGTCGCTCGTGATCGCGAGGCGCTTCATCTCGAAGGGGACGGCGCCGGTGAAGAGGACGCGCTCGAGGCAGTCGCGCCGGCCGCCGCGCGCGCCCCAGCCGCGGTCGGTGCCGCCGACCCAGAGCGCGCCGTCCTGCGCGAACGCGAGGCGATGCACGCCGGAACGGAATCCCTCGCGGAACGGGAAACACGCGCCTTGCCAGACGCCGTCGACGCATTCGAGCGCCACGCGCATCACCGCCGAGATCGTCTGGTCGCCGACGAAGATCTGGCCCGTGAACGGCCCGAACTTCCCGTCCGTCTCGTCGACGAGGAAGTCGCTCGCGCTCTGGCCCATGCGCGCGTACGGGAACCAGATCGCGGGCGGCGTGATGGCGGGCAGCGGATCGCCGGGCTGGCGGCCGGGCCGGTGCACGAGCGACGCCTGGTGGCCCTGGAAGCTCCCGAACGGCATCGGCGAGAGCTTGTTGGTCGCGACGTAGTCGCCTTGGTTGTCGGTGTAGGCCATGCCGACGCCGGGGAGGAAGCGCAGCGCATCGGGCGAGCGCAGGCCGTCGGCCGCGATCTCCCACGTGGCGTCACTCCCTTTCGCATCGGGATGAATGCGGACGGCGCAGCCGCGTGTCGGGACCGGCGCCCCCATCACGGTCGGGCCGTCGGTGTGGCCGAGGTTGAGCGTGACCCACGCGTCGCCGTCGGCGTCGAAGCGCGGTCCGAAGGCGTACTCGTGGTAGTTGCCCGAGATCTGCCAGGCGTCGCACACCGTCTCGTAGAGGTCGGCGCGCAGGTCGCCGTCGAGGTCGACGAGGCGGGTGAGCTCGCCGCGCTGCGCGACCCACGCCGCCCAGCCCGACTTCGCGCGCGGATCGGGGCGCAATTCGACGCCGAGCGGCTCCTGCAGCCCGCTCGCGAACGTCGTGAGCTTCGGCGCGACCGGCGGCAGCGCGCCGGCGCCGTCGACGACGACGAGGTCGCCGCGCCGTGTCGCGACGATCGGCCGCCCGTCCGGCAGGAGCGCGAGCCCCCCCACCTCGAGCTCCGCCTCCTCGGGCACCGCGACCGTCGCGATCCGCCAGCTCTTCGCCTCACCTTCGGGGAAGTCCTGCTGCAGCTGCCAGTCGAGCGCCGTGTCGGCGGCGCGCGTGAGCGAGCGCTTCGGCGCCATCTGGAACGACCAGCCGCCCGCGTCCTGCGCGACCTTCACGAACACATGGTGCAGTCCGGGCGCCAGATGGAGCTCGAGCTTGTGGTCGTTCAGGTCGAGCACGCGCGTCGTCACGACTTCGATCCGGAGCGCGTCGTCGATCCAGAGCCGCATCCCGTCGTCGCTGCCCGCTTGGAGGCGGAGCGTGAGCGGCGACTTGTTCTCGAGCGTGCGATGGAGGCAGACGACCTGGTGGTCGTGCGGCCCGCCGCCGAGCAGCGAATTGAACTCGATCGGCTCGAAGCCGTCCGCGCCGCCGCCGCCGTCCGCCTCCGCGATCGCCCGCCACGCGACCTCGACGCGCTCGCGCATCGGTGCGCCGTGCGGTCCGACGAAGTCCTGGATGCGCGCGAATCTCTGCGTGAGGTCGGGCCCCGGCCCGTTCAAGGCGCAGCGCGCGCGCGCGACCTCGGCGGGGTGCGTGTTCGCGAGCCCCTTCGAGCCCTGCGGCTCCGGAAACGGCCCGACGAACTGCCACGGCCCGAACGTCACCTCGCCGCCGAGCAGCGTGGCTTTCATCGCCGCGCGCGTCTCGTCGAGGGTGGCGAGCTTGACGTAGGGCTTGCCGTCGATCGTGAGCGGGGGCGCGGCCTGCTGCACGTTGGATTGCGCGAGCAGCGCGGCGACGATCACGAGCACGGGCGCGAACCCGGCGGCACTCACTCCGCGACCTCGTAATGGATCATGAGCGGGGTGTCGGCCGCGCGCGCGCGGAAGAGGACGATCCCGGTCGCCGCCCCCGCCGGGACGGTCATCGGACCGTTCGCGGCGATGCCTCCCGCGGAGTCGCGCGGCTCGCGGAGCATCACGGCGCGCTCGGCCGGTAGTCCGACGACGCGGAACGTCCGCTTGAAGCGCACGCCCGCCTTCATCGACGGCTCGAAGCGCTCCTCGACCTTTACCGCGTTCGGCTGCGGAGGCGCGTCGAACGGAACCGACGATTCGCGCAGCTCATAGAGGAAGGTCGGCGAGCCGTCGGTTTCGATGCGGTAGCCGCCGAACTTCACGCCGTGCGCGCGGCCGCCGTCCAGCGGCCATTGCTCGGCGCTGGGAAGCTTGGTGAGGTCGAACTTGCCGTCGGGCGTGCGCGCGTCTTTCGGCGCGAGCAGCAGCGCCGGACCCGGCAGTGCGCTCCAGACCAGCGGCCCGAGCTCCGGCGCAACGTTGCCGCCGCGGCCGTTCCAGACCGGGGCGACGTCGAGGAACTGCCCCGTCCACGCCTCGACGAGGCGGATCTGCTCGGCGTCGAATGCGAAGTGGAGCCCCTGCGGTGTGCCGACCGCGATGCCGCGGCTGCCGGCGCGCTCGAGGAAGGTGCGGAAGATCACGGGCCGCTCGCCGACGTCGAGCACCATCTTCTGGCCGGTCGGCACGCCTTCCGGCGCGGGCATCTCGTTCGCCCGCTCGAACCACGCGCCGAGCGCCTCGATCTGTCGCGTCGCGTCGCCGTCGAGAATGTCGCGCGCCTCGCTCTTCCCGTCCTGGAAGTAGGTCGGCATGCGCGTGCCCGGCTTCACGCGCAGCGGGGAGAGCGCGTAGCGCCGCCAGAAGTCGCCGCGGATCCGCTTCGCGAAGGCGAGGAAGTCGAGGCCCGGCGTGCCGGCCGACGGGCGATCCCCGTAGGAGTGGCACGTGATGCAGTTGAGCCCCTCCTTGCCGACGAGGCGGCGCCCGTCGGTCGCGAGCGCCAGGTCGAACTTCTTCTCGGCGGCGCGCGCCGCGTCGGAGTCGCTGCGCCACTCGCCTTCGAGCGCGGCGAAGCCGGCCGCGAGCGCCGCGCCGACGTCCGCGCCGAACTTCGGCATGCGCGCCGCGACGTAGGGGCGCGCGCGCGTGCCGTTCGCGACGACCTCGGCGATCCACGGCGTCTGCAGGCGCGCGCCGACGCCGGTGAGGCGCGGCGGCAGGCGGCCTTCGTCGCCCAAGTCGGCCTCGGCGAGCGCGCGGAAGTACGGGACAAGATCGCTCGCGACGCCGCCCTGTCCGTCCTTCTCGTGGCAGGCGAGGCAGCGGAAGGTCGCGACGAGGGTGCGCGCGCGCTCGATCGGGGCCGCCGCGACCGCCGGGCGCTTCAGCGCGGCGAGCGCGGCGGCGAGCTCGCGGCGCGGCGCGTCGGTGAGGACGTAACGAGGCGCCTTGCCGTGCGCCGGCGCCTTCGCATCGGCGAGGCAGCCGCGCGACGGGTCGAGGCCTTCGAGCGGCTTCACTCCGATGGGCGCGAGCGGCGGGATCTCCGCCAGGATCGTGTGGCACGCGGCGCAGCCGACGCGGTGGAAGACCTCCTTGCCGGCTTCGGCGCGCGCGGGGTCGACGGGACCGGGCGGCGCCGGCGGCGGCGGCGACGTCGGCGGAGGCTCGGATGGCGGCACGTCCGGCCCGGAAGTCGGCGGCGCGACCGCGGGCGCGGCGGCCGGCGCGCCGAACTTCGTCGCGAGGTAGTGGGCGATCGCGAGCGCGTCGGGCTCCGAGAGCGCGAGGTCAGGCATGCGGCCGTGCATGCGGACCGCCTTCGGGTCGCGCAGGAACGCCGCGAGCTCGTCGATCCGCCACTTCTCTTTCAGGTCGCCGAACGGCACGGGCGGCGGCGCGCTCGGCAGTTCGTTCGGGAACGCCGGCTCGGCGTAGGCAGCCTGCGGCGACTCGAACGGCCCGTGGCAGACGACGCAGCCGTACTCGTGGAAGAGCGTGCGCCCGCGCTCGGCCAGGCTCGGATCGACGGCGATTTCAGTTTGCGCCGACGCCGGCGCCGGCGCCGGCGCGAGCGATTCGAAGAGCTCGATCAGCGAAGCGACGTCCTGCGTCGCGCTCTCGCCCGCGAGCAGCGCCGGCATCCCGCCGCCGGGATTGCACGCTTGCGGGTCGGCGATCCAGCGCGCCAGCCACTCGCGTCGCGCGCGCGCCGCGACGCGCTCGAGCGCGATCGGCGGCCGCCGCTCGACGAGCACCGCCGCGGCGCCGCTCGCGGCGTGACAGTTGACGCAGCCGAGCTCGGTCAGCAGTACGCGGCCGCGCCGCTCCGCGAAGGAGCGCTCGACCTCGGCCTCGAGGTCCTTCGGGACGCTGACGGCCGTCGCCAGGATCGGCTCGGCGACGAAGCTGCCGTTCGCGCCCTGCATCTCCCAGCGCGTGCGCAGGCGCGCGGGCGCGTCGCCGCTCCGCTGGAATTCGACGGCGAGGCGGACGGTGCCGCTTTGGAGGTCGACGCCGGCTCCGGCCTGCGTCGCGTCGCGCTCGAGCGACGCCGAGACGAGCGGCGCGCGCCTGTCGTCGAGCAGCGCGAGCGTCGCCGAGCCGCCGGCGACGTCGACCGTGAAGCGGTAGCGGCCAGGGCGGACGATTCGGACGTCGGCCTCAAAACGGGCGTACATCCCGTCGGCGGCGACCCTCGCGTCGAGCGACTCGCCGCTCGCGAGGACGAAGGCGGCCTGTTCGGCGTGGGTGACGATGCGCGACTGCTTGCTCTTCGCGTCGCTGCAGGTGACGGCCCAGCCGTCCTCGGCGGCGGCGGCGCGGCCGGCGCCGAAGGCGACGACGACGAGGCACGCAGCGGCGAACCGCGCGAAACCCGAGGACCCGGTCGCTGACACGCGCTCCTCCCGACTCCCGAGTGAAACCGTCAGGCTACACTCCCCCGCTTCGACTGCGTGGGAGAGAGCCGATGAAGGTCGCCGTGATCGGGCTCGGGACGATGGGTGCGCCGATGGCCGCGAACCTGCTGAAGGGCGGCGCCCAAGTCGTCGTCCACAACCGCAATCGAACGCGGGAGGAGCCGCTGGCGCTGCAGGGGGCGGCGCGCGCGGCGAGCCCGCGCGAGGCGGCGAGCGGCGCCGACTTCGTGCTGACCTGCGTCTCCGATACGCCCGACGCCGAGGCGGTCGTGCTCGATCCGAAGGACGGCGTCATCGCGGGCGTCGCGCGCGGCGCGCTGGTGATCGACTGCTCGACCATCTCGCCGGCCGGCGCGCGCAAGATCGCCGCGAAGCTCAAAGAGAAGGGCGTCGGCTTCGTCGACGCGCCGGTCTCGGGCGGCAGCGAAGGCGCGCAGAAGGCGACGCTCGCGATCATGTGCGGCGCCGACGGCGATGACTTCGCGCGCGCGAAGCCGGTGCTGGAGAAGATCGGCAAGTCGATCGTGCACGTCGGGCCGGTCGGGTGCGGACAGATCGCGAAGGCCGTGAATCAGGTGGTCATTGCCGGGACCTACCAGGCGATCGCCGAAGGCCTCTGCCTCGCGAAGAAGGCGGGCGCCGACCCGGCACGCGTCGTCGCCGCCATCGAGAACGGCGCCGCGCAGTCGTGGGTCATGGCCAACCGCTCGAAGAACATGCGCGACGACCGCTATCCGCTGGGCTTCCGCGTGAAGCTCCATCGCAAGGACCTCGCGATCGCGCTCGAGACCGCGCGCCAGGTCGCGCTCCCGCTGCCGGTCGCGAGCTACGTCGCCGCCGTCGAGGACGGCCTGATCGCGCAGGGCCACGGCGACGAGGACATGTCGGCGATCGCGCGCACCGTGCGGCGCAACGCGGCGATCGCGGACGGGCCGATGTGAGAGCGGGCGCGACGCTGGTCGCGAGTGCGAGCGTCGCGGCGCGGGCGTTGGCCGTCGTCGCGGCGGTCGGCGGTGGCGCGGCGGCGCAGCAGCGTCCGATCGACCCGAAGGACCGTTTCGCGGCGCGGCCCGACGAGCCCGAGCTCGACGCGGCGATCCAGATCGACCGCTGGCTCGAAGCGACGGCGGTGAAGCTCGAGGACGGCTGGGCGTGGCCGGCGGTGCCGGACGACTGGGCGGGGCGGACCGTGCCGGCGGAGTCGCTCGACTCGTCGCTCTATTCGGGGTCGGCGGGGATCGTGCTGTTCGGGCTCGAGCTCGCGAGAGCGACGACGCCCATGGCGACCGACTCGCCGCCGGTCCACGACTCGCCCTTCCTCGAAATGCCGCAGCAGGCCGCGAAGCACCTGCTCGCGACGCTGCCGAAGGATCGGATCGAGGGCGACGGCGAGCGCTGCGGCCTCTACACCGGAATCGCAGGCGTCGGCTTCGCGCTGTCCCAATTCGGTCGCGCGACGAACCAGATCGAGGCGCACCGCGGCGCTCGTCGCTGCGTCGAGCTCCTGGCCGCGTCCGCGCACGCCGCCGGCCCCGGGATCGAGTGGGGCGACTGCACCGACGTCATCTCGGGGGGCGCCGGCATCGGTCTCTTCCTCATACATATGGCCGAGCAGGACCACGACCCGCTCGCGCGCGAGCTGGCGATCCGCGCCGGGAGGCGGCTGCTCGACCTCGGCGAGCGCGAAGAGATCGGCCGCTCCTGGCGCATGACACCGACCTTCCCGCGCGTGATGCCGAACTTCTCGCACGGCACGGCGGGCGTCGCCTTCTTCCTGGCGCGCCTCTACGAGCTGACCGGCGACATCGCCTTCCTCGACGGTGCGCTCGACGGCGCGCGCCACGTCCTCTCGCTCGCCGAAACGTCGACCGACGGCTGCCAGATCTTCCACCACTCGAATGACGGCAACGAGCAGGACGACGCGAGCGGACGCGCGCTCTACTACCTCGGCTGGTGCCACGGTCCGATCGGGACGGCGCAGTTGTTCATGAAGCTCGCGCAGTTGAGCGGCGACGCCGACTGGACCGACCGCGCGCTGCAGTGCGCCCAAACCGTTCGCGAGAGCGGAATCCCCGAGCACGCGACGCCCGGCTTCTGGAACAACGTCGGCGTCTGCTGCGGCTCGGCGGGCGTCGCGAGCTTCTTCGTCTCGCTCGCGCGGGCGCGTACCTGGTCGAACGATCCGCGTGTCCATCTCGCCGACGACGACCCCGACCTGCTGTTCGCGCGCCGCTGTCTCGACTGGACGCTCGCGCGCGGCGCGCGCGACGAGAAGGGTCTGCGCTTCCCGCAGGCGGAGCACCGCGTGAAGCCGGAGCTCGTGCAGGCGCAGGTCGGGCTGATGCAGGGAGCGGCGGGAGTCGGGCTCGCGCTGCTGCGGTTCGCAGCTCCGACGAGCGGCGTCGTGCGACGACCTCCGGAAGATCCGCTGGCGCCGCTCTGGGGCCTGAATCGCCGTGCCTCGCTCTTCCCGATGGCGCCCGCTGCGGAACCGACGGCGACGACGACGGCGTTCGAGAACTTCGAACGCGCCTTCCTCTTCACGTTCGACTCGACGCCGAAATCGCTCGACCTCGAGCCGTGGCTCGACGCGGCAGCGGCCGCGGGCGCGAAGCTCGTGCTGCTGACGGCCGATGCGGGCGCATCGCAGGTCGCGAAGTTCGTCGCGGCCGCGCGCGCGCGCGGCCTCGCCGTCGGGCTCACCTGCAAGCTCGAAGCACCGTCGATCGGCCGCGACGGGTTGTCCATCGCCCTGAATGCGGAGCCGCGGCTGCGGGAGCTTCTCACGTGCCACGGACCGCTGGTGCTGCTCCGCATCGAGGTGCGGACGGACGCGCGCGACTGGGGCCATTTCGGCGGGCGCTACCTCTACCATGTCGCGAAGATCGTCGCGCCGCATACGCTCGTCGAGTTCGTCCTCCCGCTCTCCGATCCGCCGGTCGAGGGCAGCCTCGACGAGCTCGGGACGAGCGACGTCGTCACCGGCTCCGCTCCGAGTCCGTGGCGGATCCTCGACGGGCGCCGCCGCTACGTCCCGTCGCAGGTCGAGGTGGTGGTCGGAGCGCGCGACGATCGACACGACGAGGAGCTGCGGCGCGCGGCGGCACTCGCACGCAACGTCCTCTTCGTGGTCCGCATCGAGTCAGACGGCTCGCTCTCCCCGGAAACGCTCACCGCAATGCACGAGCTCGGAGCCCGATGACCCCCCCCGAATCCGAAGTCGACGTCTCCGTCCCGCTCGCCGCCGCGGCCAAGAAGCGCGGTTCCCTCCTGCGCGATCGCGAGCTCGATGCCCTCCGCCTGGTGAACGGCGCCGGCGACGAGCTCCCGGGGCTCTTCGTCGACCGCTTCGGCGACGTGCTGATCGTCCACGTCGAGTCGGGCGCGACCGGGCAGCTCGCGGCGATGGTGCGCGAGCTCGCTACCCGCTTCGACCCGCGCGCGATCTACGCGAAGGAGCTGCGGCGCGAGGTGCGGACGGCTCCGAAGGACGCGCAGGCGCCGATGCTCGTGTACGAACGCGGCGAGGAGGACGCGCCGGCGAAGTCCGAGGCCGAGCTCGCCACGCTGCAGACGACGGAGCTGACGGTCCGCGAGCACGCGTTCAAGTTCGTCGTCCGCCCGTGCGAGGGCTACTCGCCCGGCCTCTTCCTCGACCAGCGCGACAACCGGCTCGACCTGGCGCGGGAGATCGTCGCGCGGTTGAAGAAGCGCCCCGAGTGCACGGTGCTGAACCTCTTCTCCTACACCTGCAGCTTCTCGGTCGCGGCGGCGCTGGCGGCGAAGGAGGCGGGGGTCGCGCACGCGCACTGCAAGGTGACGAGCGTCGACCTCTCGCAGCGCTGGCTCGACTGGGGCGTGCGCAACTTCGCGGCGAACGACCTCGACCCGGCGGCGCACGAGTTCGCGCGCGGCGACGCGCTCACCTTCCTCGGCATCGCGGCGAAGAAGAAGCGCCATTTCGACGTGCTCGTGCTCGACCCGCCGACCTTCGCCACGAGCAAGCAGTCGGGCATCTTCCAGGTCGAGCGCGACTACCCGAAGCTCTTCGAGCTCGCGGCGCGCGTCGCGGCGCCGGGCGCGACGCTGCTCTGCTCGCACAATCAACGCGACTTCACGCGACCCGCGCTGGTGAAGAAGCTGAAGGCGGGCGCGCTGAAGGCGGGCCGGCGCATCCTGCGGCTCGACCCGTTCCAGTCGCCGGCCGACTTCCCGGGCGCCGACCTCGTGAATCCGGCGGCGCGCGGCTACTGGGCGGTGCTCGCGTAGCGGATCTTCGCGGCGCGCGTCACGCCGACGCGGTGCGCAGCTCTTCCAGATGGACGTGCACCGACGCCGCGAGCGCGTCGAGCGCGTAGCCGCCTTCGAGCACCGCGACGATCCGGCCGTCGCACTGCTCGCGCGCGAAGCTCGTGCAGAGCTGCGTGATCCTGCGGTAGGTCTCGGTCGCGAGCTCCTGCTGCGCCAGCGGATCCTCGGCGTGCGCGTCGAAGCCGGCCGAGAGCAGCAGGAACTGCGGCTTGAACTTCCCGAGCGCCGGCAGGACGTCGCGCTCGAGCGCGGCCATCCACTCCGGCTCGCCCGCGCCCGGCGGCTGCGGGCAGTTGAGCGTCGCGCCGGCGCCTTCGCCGACGCCGCGCTCGCGCGCCGCGCCGGTGCCGGGGTAGAGCGGGAACTGGTGGAGGCTCGCGTAGAAGACGGTCGGGTCGGATTCGAAGGCGTGCTGCGTCCCGTTGCCGTGGTGGACGTCGAAGTCGAGGATCGCGACGCGCTCGAGCCCGCGCCGCGCCCGCAGGTGGCGCGCGGCGATCGCGATTTGATTGAACAGACAGAAGCCCATCGCGCGGTCCGCTTCGGCGTGATGCCCGGGCGGTCGCGCGGCGACGAAGGCGTTCTTCCACTCGCCGCTCAGCACGCGGTCGACGGCCGCGAGCGCGCCCCCCACCGCGCGGCTCGCCGCGTTCCACATGCCGGCCGAGAGCACCGTGTCGCCGCCGTCGAGCAGTACCGGCGCCTGGCGTGACGCGTTGCCCATCGCCGCGACGTAGCGCGGCGCGTGCACCAGCTCGAAGTCGGCTGGCTCGGCGAGCGGCGCCGCGAGCGTAGAGAGCTGCTGGAACAGTCCGCTGCGCCCGAGCGCGCCGAGGATCGCGTTCAACCGCTCGGGCCGCTCGGGGTGATCCTCGCCCGGATCGTGGCGCAGGCAGTCCGGGTGGGTCACGAGGCCGGTGCGCGCCGGTGCGTTCACGGCGCGGGCTCCGGCAGGCGGAAGAGGCGGCGCGCATTCGCGGTGGTCGTCGCGGCGAATTCGGCGAACGGCACGCGCAGCACCTCGGCCAGCTTCTGCGCGGTGAATTGGACGAAGGCCGGCTCGTTGGTCGCGCCGCGTTTGGGCACCGGTGCCAGGAACGGCGCGTCGGTCTCGACAAGCAATCGATCCCGCGGCACGAGCGGCGCCGCGGCGCGCAGGTCGTCGCGCTTGGGATAGGTCACGATCCCGCTGAACGAGACGTAGAAGCCCCACCCGACGAACGGCTCGAGGTCGGCCGGCCCGCCGTCGAAGCAGTGCATCACTGCTCTCAGCCCCCGCGCCGCGAACGGCGCGAGCGTCTCGGCCGCCTCGCGGAATGCCTGGCGCACGTGCAGGATCACCGGCAGGTCGTGCGCGAGCGCGAGCTCGCAGTGGCGCGCGAGGGAGGCGCGCTGCGTCGCGAGCGGAGAGCGGTCGCGGTAGCAGTCGAGCCCCGTCTCTCCGATCGCGACGAGCTTCGTCGTGCCCGCCCGCGCGAGCAGCGCCTCGATCGGGCGGTCCCAGTCGGCCGGCGCCTCGGCGGTCTCGTTGGGGTGGACGCCGACGGCGCCGAAAAGGCCATCGCGCCCGCCAACGAAGCCGACGATCGCCTCCGAGCTCGCGACGTCGACGGCCGGGATGACCGCCTGGACCACGCCGCTCGCGCGCGCGCGCGCCCACGCGGCGTCGGCCTGATCGGTGAGCTCCCCCAGGTAGAGGTGGCAGTGCGTGTCGACGAGCGCGGGGATCGAGGCGGTCACGCGGCGGAGCATATAGGCGCGGATCGCGCAGCCGGCGGCGCGCACGGGCGTCGGCTCAACCCACGCGTGTCCTCTGGCCGAAAGAAGTTCCACTCGGCGAGGCCGAGACGGAGGCCGGGGAAGGACTCCGTTCCGTGGCCGGACCCGGTGGGCGACGAGACGTCGACCCGCCGGGCCGACCCGGATCGCGCGCCGCGCCCGCTACTCTCGCCCCACATGCGGTTCGAGGTCTTCGAGAGCGAAGCGGACGTCGCCGTCGCTGCGGCGGATCGGCTCGAAGAGGCGCTGCGCGCGCCGCCGCCGGACGCACCGTTGCAGGTGATCCTGCCGGCCGGACGCACGCCGCTCCCGCTCTACGCGGAGCTGCTGCGGCGGGCAGGGCGTCTCGAGCTCGCGCGCGTGCGCTTCGTCCAGCTCGACGAGTACGTCGGCTGCGGGCCCGCCGACCCGCGCAGCTTCCACCGGCTCCTTCGCGACGAGCTGCTCGATCCGCTGGAGCGCGCGCCGGAGCGCGACGCGCTGCTCGACGGCGCCGCCGCGGATGCGCGCGCCGAGGTCGAGCGCCACGCGCAGCGGCTGCACCGCGACGGCGGCGCGGCGATCGCCTTCCTCGGCCTCGGCGCCAACGGCCACGTCGCCTTCAACGAGCCGGGGAGCACGCTCGCGCAGGGCGCGCACGAAATCGAGCTCGCACTGGAGACGCGCGCGATCGCGGAACGCGAGTTCGGCGTCGGGCGCGCGCCGGAGCGCGGGATCACGCTCGGCCTGCGCGAGATCCACGAAGCGCGCCGCCTCGTCCTGCTCGTGACCGGCGCCGGCAAGGCGGCGATCCTGCACGCGCTCCTGCACGAGCCGCCGTCGAGCGAGCGGCCCGCGTCGCTGCTGCTCGGCCACCAAGATCTGCTCGTGCTCGCCGATCGCGCCGCCGCGCGCCGCGCGTGACGCGACGGTCGGCGCGATGACGAATCCACGGCGCTCAGCGCCCGGTGGCCAGCACGAGCTCGAAGAGCGCGAGCACCGTGTCGCGGCGGCGGTCGCGGATGCGCTCGTAGGCAGCGCAGGCGCGGTCGAGCGCGGGTGAATCGCCGGCGCGCACCACGACGTCGACGATCGTGCCGTCGCGCGTCTTGCGGCTCGAGCGCGCGATCGTGTCGGGGAGGTCCTTCTTCGAGTCGTCGGGGCGCAGTCCGGTGGCGACGTCGCGCGCCTTCTCGGCGAGCGCGGCGTCGCCGGCCGCGTACATCCGGTCGAGCGCGGCCTTCTGCTCCTTCTCGCTGCGCGCCATCTGCCGTTCGACGAGCGCGCGCAGGCGCCGGTCCTTCAACTCCTTCGTGCCGATCCCGAAGGAGAGCTGGCGGGCGAACGCCTCGCGCTCCTCCTCGCTCATCCGGCGCAGCTGGTCGACCTGGGCGCGGTTGGGCGTGAAGTCGAGCGCGAGCGCGGGCTCGTCGGCCTCGCCGAGCTCGCCCGGATCGACCTCGGCCGGAGCCGGAGCGGGCGTCTCCTCGAGCGTGCGCGAGGGCGACTCGACGTCGACGGCGGGTGCGGGCCCCTCCGCCGCATGCTCGCCGTCGGGAGCGCGTGCGTGCGCGAGCGGCTCGTTCGGGAGCGCCGGAGGGACATGGAACACGACCGCCACCGCCCCGCCGGCGGCGGCGAGCGCGAGGACGATCGCGACGAGCAGACCCGGCCTTCCCATGGCGCCGCGACACTATCGACGGCTTCTGAGACGGCTAGTCTCGCGCGCCTCCCGGTCGCACCTCGCCCGTCTGCTTCCGCGCTGGAGGGCCGCCGTGTCGGAGAAGTCGGAGAAGCCGGAGAAACCGGAGAAGTCGGAGAAACTCGTCGTAGTCGACACCTTCGACTACTTCCCGCAGGCGGCGACGGCGAAGGCGATGCTGGAGAACCGCGGCATCCCGGTCGTCATGGCCGACGCCGAGGTGGCCAACTCGAACCTGCTCTGGGCCGGCGCCGTGGGCGGAATCAAGCTCGTCGTGCCCGAATCGCAGGTCGAGGCGGCGACGGCGATCCTGAAGGAGATGCGGCGCGTCGCGCGCCAGCGCTCCTCCGTCGACGACAGCGTGCCGCTCGACGCGGCGTGCCCCTCGTGCGCAGCGCCGTTGCCGGAGACCGGCACCGTCTGCACGAAGTGCGGCTGGTCGTTCGCCGGCGAGGAGGTGCGCGACTACGAGAACGGTCCCGTCCCCGACTCGTTGCTCTCCTTCGTCTACCGGCCGCTCGACTCGCAGCGCTTCGCGCTGCCGATCGACAAGGTGCCCGCGTACCTCGACTGGTGCGAGAAGAACGGCGTCGAGGTCACCGGCTGGGAGTTCTGGGAGCGCGGCCTTCCCGGCCACACGCCGCTCTCCGGCGCCGAAGGCGAGGCCGGTGCGCTGCGCGCGGCGCTCGCGAAGTTCAACGTCGAGAATTTCGCGGGGATCTTCGTCTGCGTCGCGACGCGGCCGCAGGAGCCGCCGCACAACGAGGACTAGGTCGGGAGCCTATCGGCCGCGGCCCTTCGCGCGGCGCACCGCGCCACCGAAGCGGGCGAGTGAGACGCGGCCGCTTGCGTCGAACGCGACGCCCTCGCGCTCGAGCAGCTTGCGCTGGATCGTCCCGAAGCGCGGCTCCGCGCGCGGACTGATCTCGCCGCGCGCGTTGACGACGCGGTGCCATGGCACGGGGCGCCCGGCCGGCAAGGAGTGCAGCGCGTAGCCGACCTGGCGCGCGCGCCCCGGCAGGCCCGCCGCCGCGGCGACCTCTCCGTAGGTAGCGACGCGTCCGCGCGGGATGCGGGCGACCGCCGCGTAGATGCGTTCGTAGGTCGGATCCACTCGCGCTAATCTCCCGCGCCCTTTCCAGGAGAGCCATTCGTGCATCCCACTTCCAACGACCTCCCGAAGAAGACGCGCCGCGCGATGTGCGACCTGCTGAACGCGCGCCTCGCCGACGCGATCGACCTGCGGCTGCAGGCCAAGCAGGCGCACTGGAACGTCAAGGGGCCGCACTTCATCGCGCTGCACGAGCTGTTCGACAAGCTCTACGAGGTGGTCGGCGAGTACGTCGACGAGCTCGCCGAGCGCGCGGTCCAGCTCGGCGGCACGGCGCAGGGGACGCTGCAGGCCGTGGCGAAGCACTCGCTGCTCGACGTCTACCCGCCCGCGGTGTCGTCGGGCCACGACCACCTGAAGTGGCTCGCGAAGTCGCTCGCGAAGTTCGGGGCGTCGGTGCGCATCGCCATCGACGCCTCCTCGAAGGCGGGCGACGCCGACACGGCCGACCTCTTCACCGAGATCTCGCGCGGGAACGACAAGCAGCTCTGGTTCATCGAAGCGCACCTCGAGTGAACGGCGGACGCTGACGGGCGCACTGCCCGTGGCCGGATCGCGGCCGCGCCTCGCGCGCTCGGTCGTCGCGCTCGGCGTCGTCTCGCTCTTCACCGACGCCTCGAGCGAGATGATCGTCCCGCTCCTGCCGACGTTCCTGCTCTCGCTCGGCGCGGGACCGGCGACGCTCGGCTTCATCGAGGGGTGGGCCGACGCGACCGCGGCCGTGTTGAAGCTCGTCTCGGGCGGGCTCGCCGACCGCGCGAAGCGGCGCAAGCCGCTGGTGCTGCTCGGCTACGGCGTCTCCTCGGTGATCCGGCCGCTGGTCGCGTTCGCGACGTCGGCGGCGCAGGTCTTCGCGATCCGCTTCGTCGACCGCGTCGGCAAGGGGATTCGGACCAGCCCGCGCGACGCGATCGTCGCCGACGTCTCGGCCGACGCGCACCGCGGCCGTGCCTTCAGCTTCCACCGCGCCATGGACCACGCGGGCGCCATCGTCGGCCCGCTGCTCGGCTGGCTGCTCTTCGCGAAGGCGGGGCTCGAGCTGCGGACGACCTTCCTGTGCGCCGCGATCCCGGCGGCGCTCGCGCTCGCCACGCTCGTCTTCTTCGTGAAGGAGCCGGAGCGTTCCGCGCCTCCGGTGTACGCCCAGAAGCTCTCGTTCCGGCCCCCCGCGATCCCGCGCTTCCGGCGCTTCCTCGCCGCCGAATTCCTCTTCGCGCTCGGCGGCTCGACCGACGCCTTCCTGCTGCTGCGCGCGCACGAGCTCGGCGTGCCGATCGCCGAGCTCCCGCTCCTGTATGCAGCGCTGCACGTCGTGAAGGCGGGCTGCTCGGTCCCCTTCGGCGGGCTCTCCGACCGGATCGGAAGGAAACGCGTGATCCTCGCCGGCTGGGTCGTCTACGCGCTCGTCTATGCCGGATTCGGCACGGCCACGCAGCCGTGGCACGCTTGGGCCCTCTTCCTCGTCTACGGAACCTATTACGCGCTGACCGAGGGGGCCGAGCGCGCTTTCGTCGCCGACCTCGTCCCCGCCGAGGCGCGCGGCCGCGCCTTCGGAGCGTTCCATTTCACGACGGCGCTCGCGGCGCTGCCGGCGTCCTACGGCTTCGGCGTCCTCTGGAAGAGCGTCGGCGTCCACGCGGCCTTCGGCTGCGGCGCCGCACTCGCGGGGATCGCGGCACTGTTCCTCGCCGCGGGCGTGCGCGGGGACGGGCGCGGAAGTGCGGACAGCGGCGACTGAAGTCGCCGCCGCGTCTTGACGAAGAATGGCGTCCAACGACGCCCCCCTTCATTCGTTCTTTGCGGCCCCCGATTCAGATTGGAACTTCGCACGCGGATCGCGTGGGCGACGGCCCGATCAGGACCGGGGCGAGGGGACCGGGGACGCGCGCGGGGACGCGGACCGGAACTCGGAACGGGCGGGTCGTACGGGAAGGCCGAGGTCGCGGAGAAGTCCCACTCCACGCCTCGCGGGAATGAAGTACGGAACAGGGCCATGGCGGCGTACGAGGACTTCAACTTCTTCCAGGTTTCGACGGTACGCGCTCCCTTCGCAAAGCGGCGCGGTGAGACTTCGGCGGACCCCGAAACGCCCTCCCCCAGCCGCGACGCGCTGCGCGCCGAACTCGAGCGGATCCACCTCGAGCTGCGCACCATGCGCAAGACGCTCGAACGCCAGCGGCGCTGGCGCGAACGGCTCCGCCGCCTCATGGGCTACGTCATTCCGCGCACCGCCTCCGCCCCCTCGCGGCGCTCGCGCGACTCCGCCTGAGAGCCGGTCTCGGCAGGCCCTCGGTCGCCTGCGCCGGTCCGCCGCGCGGCCGAACTGCTACCTTCACGCGCCGACGGCGGGCGCCGGAGCGCCTCCGTGGGACGGGGGAAAGCGGCCATGCATCCGACGCGGCGAGATTTCCTCGGCGGGATCGCCGGCGGCGTGGTGGCCGGGTCGCTGTTTCGGAGGCTTCCGTTGCTGCCCGGCCGCGTGCCCGATCCGGTCGAAGAGCTCGTCACGTGGATCGCCGACGTCCCGCGCGAGAAGGCGAACGCGCAGCTGATCGACAGGCTGAAGCAGGGGCTCGCGGTCGAGCCGCTCTTCGCGGCGCTCTACCTCGCCGGCGTGCGCCACGTCGCGCCGCGCCCGCTCGGCTTCAAGTACCACTGCGTGCTGCAGATGGCGTCGCTCTGGAGCGTGATGCAGGCGCTGCCGGCGCCGGCGCGCGCGCTGCCGCTGGTCTACGCGCTCGAGGACTTCAAGCAGAGCCAGGCCGAGCAGGTCGCCGGCGGCGGCTGGCAGCTGCCCGCTCCCGACGAGAAGGCGCTCCCCGCCGCCGGGAAGGCGCGCGCCGAGCTCGACGCGGCGATGGAGGCGTGGGACGTCGCGAAAGCCGACGCGGCGGTGACGGCGCTCGTGCGAAGCGCGAAGCGCGAGGCGGTGATCGCCGCGCTCGCCCCGTGGTCGCTGCGCAGCTTCGGCAACGCCGGCCACGGCGCGATCTGCGCCGCGAACGGGATCCGGACGCTCGACGTGATCGGCTGGGGCCACGCCGAGACGTTCGCGCGCGCGCTCGTGCACGGCCTGCTCGCGCTCGAGCGGGACGCGGAGACGGCGGCGTTCGCGCGGGCGAAGGAGCGCGCCAGGGTCGCGCCGGGCAAGAAGCACGGCGGCTTCGACGCCTCTCTGCCCGCGGCGATCGCAGCACTGCGCGCCGCCGACTCCGCGCAGGCGCAGCAGCTCTTCGCCGACCTCGAGCGGGAGTCGGGGACGATGCGCGCCGGCTGGTGGACCGCCTGCGCGTACGCGCTCGAACTGCTCGCCCGCACGCCGGGCCTCTTCGCGGTGCACGCGGCGACCGGCGTGGAGTCGATCCAGTGGCTCGCGACGGCGGTCGGCGAGCTCGAGTTCGCTCGCCTCGCGCAGTCGCTGGCGGCCGGCTGGCTGCCGCTCTGGCGCGCGGCGTTCGTGCGCGGAGGAACCACGCGCGAAGTCGACGTGGCGCTGCTGCTCGCCCCGGCGAACGACGCCACGGTCGAGGTGCGCGGCGCCGTGCGCGGGCTCGAGGGGCTCGGCCCCGACCGCTGGGAGACGGCACGCTCGATCGTCGGCAGTCTGCGCACCGGGAACGTGCGCGAGATCTTCGTCGCGCGCGCGCGCGAGCTGCTCGTCGCGAAGGGCGACGAGGCGCACGACTGGAAGTTCTTCGCGGCGCTCGAGCAGCTCGCGACACGCTGCGGCGACGAGATGGCCGGCCCGCTCCTCGCCTGCGGCGTCCACTACCTGCGCGACGCGACCGACGCCGACTTCGCGCCGGTCGCCGCAGCGCGCGCCGCGCTTGCAAGGTAGCTGGAGCGGACGTCGAGGGCGGGGGTGAAGCGGGCGCGGGGAGAAGGGGGCGTGGTTGAACGCGCGACGGGCGGGAGCGGGTCGAGGGGCGGAGGGGAAAAAGGCTCGATGGACGGGACACGCTCGCCCCAAACCAAAAGTTGAACGGGGGGCTCGCTGCGCTCGGCGCATTCGAATACGACTCGCAGCAGTTCCGTGGTCGACCGCCTCACGCGGCGTCCCGTCCCTCGACCTTTTTCCCCTCCGCCCTTTGACCACCGTTCGAGACCGTCGCGCGACAACGGGAAACCTGCTCCCCGCGACCGATTCGCAACGTCCTCGCACGACGTCCTGACATCGTTGCTGCGCCACGGGAGAGGTTCGGCGCGCGACTCGTCGTGAGGCGACTTCACGCGGAACGGTGAATGACGGCGAACGGTATCGGACTTTGTGCGCCTCGGGACTCGACCGCGTTTCATCGAGTCGGAGCCGTTCGCATGCCGAGTCGACTGGGCCCCTCGTAGTCCGACATGGCTCGTGGCAGGTCGATGCTCGACCACGGTGCGTAGGCAATGAGGGCGAGGAAGGTGAGACGAGCGCCCTTTCGTTCAGGACCGTCCCGTGGTTCCAAGCGTCCGGTTTCGACCCGATGCCGATCGTGCGCGCGCCGTCGATCTCCCGTGGCGCAGCAACGACGTCGGACGTCGTTCGAGGACGGTGCGAAGAGGCCGCGGGGAGAGGTATTCGGGTCATCGCGCGACGGTCTCGAACGGTTGTGAAAGGGCGGAGGGGAAAAAGGTCGAGGGACGGGACGCCGCGTGAGGCGGTCGACCACGGAGCTGCTGCGAGTCGTATTCGAATGCGCCGAGCGCAGCGAGCCCCCCGTCCATCGTTGGTTTGGGGCGAGCGTGTCCCGTCCATCGAGCCTTTTTCTCCTCCGCCCTTCGACCCGCCCTCGCCCGTCGCGCGTTCAACCACGCCCCCTTCTCCCCGCGGCCTCTTCACCCCCGTTCTCGACGTCCGCTCCAGTTCTAAGCCGCGGCGGTGGTCCGGCCTTCTGGGACCGGCTCTCACGTGTTCTCGCCCGCGGCGGCGGCGGCGTTGAGCAGGCGCTCGAGCTCGCCGACGATGCTGCGCTCCCATTTCCGAAAGAGGCGCGGCGCCGTCGCGAACCAGAGCACCACGAAGAAGAGGACGAGCGCCGCCGCCATCCCGACCGAGTGGATGCGGGCGGCCGTCTTGAAGAGCAGCGACCCGAGCGTCCCCTGCACGACGAAGAGGACGAGCGCGACGACGACGATCGTCCGGGTGAGCTTGCGCTGCAGCTCGTCGATGCCGGCCACGCGCATGTCGAGCGCGAGCTCGCCGTCGCGCGCGCGCAGCAGCACGTGCGTCTCCACCGTCGAGCCGCCAGCGACACGAGCGCGGTAGGTCGCCGAGAGCTCGTGGTCGGAGACGCGCGCCCCGGGGTGCCCGTCGAGGTCGAAGCCGCGCCCCGCCAGCACGCCCTCCGCGAAGTCGAGCGCGCGCTTCGCGTCGCCCCCGAAGACGACCGTCGAGTGGTGCTCCATGGCAGGCCTCGCGAACGCCGCGGCCGGCGCGTCCGCGCTCAGCCCTCGAGCTTCACGTCGTCGACGATATCGCCCCCTCGGCACCATCGTTCGACCGCCGCGGCGACGTCGGGCGCGACGTCGATCTCGTTCGACGGGTGGTGGACCGTGTTGCAGCTCGCGATGCGGGCGACGCCGGCCGCGCGCAGCTCGTCGAACGCGGCTCCGGCGAACAGGCCGTGGACGGCGATGCAGATCGGCGGAAGACGGCCCCGCTCCGTCAGCTGGCGCGCGACGGCGACCATCGTGCGGGCGGTCGAGGCGATGTCATCGACGAGCACCGGCGTGCGCCCGCGATGGGCCGCGAGATCCGGCAGGTCGATTTCGACGTCGCGGTCGCCGTGACGCCTCTTCGCGGCGACCACGAACGGTGCGCCCGCGGACGCGGCCACCTGCGCGACCCACTGCGTGCTCTCCTCGTCGGGTCCGACCAGCAGCGGGGCGGCCACCTCGCGCCGGATCCACGCCGCGATGCGCGGCGCGGCGGCCACCACCTCGGCCGGAATCGAGTAGACGGCGGCGAGCGTCGGATGGCGGTGCAGGTGCGGATCGACCGTGCAGAGCCAGTCGAACGCGCCGGAGATCCAGCGCGCGAAGTAGACCGACGTGATCCCCTCGCCGGCGGCGAACCGCGCGTCCTGCCGCAGGTAGGGCAGGTAGGGCGCGACGAGCCCGACCCTGCGCGCGCCGAGATCCCGCAGCGTCGCGGCGACCAGCAGCAGCGGGACGACCTTCTCGTCCGGTCGCGCAAGGTCGGCGACCACCACACAGTCGCGCCGCGTGACGTCGGATTCGACGCGGACGTAGGTCTCGCCGTCGGGGAAGCGGCGCGTCGTGAGCTCCCCCCGCTCGAGCGGGACGTTCGCCGCGACGGAGCGCGCGAACGGCCCGGCGCCGGGCATCGCGAAGAGTCGCGCGTTCACGACGTCTCCTCCACCTGCACGATCCCCGACTGGCTGCGCGCGTAGTCGAGCGCGTATTCGAGCTCGCCCGGCGATTCGGCGTGCACGGTGAAGAGCGGCGCCCCTGCGTCGACCGCGGCGCCGACCTTCGCGTGGAGGACGACGCCGGCCGCCGGATCCTGCGGAGCGCCCGCGAGCTTCGCGACGCGCGCGAGGCGTCGGTTGTCGATGGCGCGGACGACTCCGCGGCGCTCGGTGAGGACGGGCCGCAGGTGGCGGGCGATCGGCGGCTCCCGCATGCCGCCTTGCGCCGCGCAGATCGCCTGGAACTTGCGCCACGCGCGACCGTCGGCGAGGAGCGCGCGCGCGAGCTTCGCCGAGTCCGCCGGCGCCTCGCCCTTCGCGAGGGCGATCAGCTCGGCGGCGAGGACGAGCGCGCGCTCGCGCAGATCGGCCGGTGCGTCGGCGTCGCCCCGGAGCACGGCGCACGCCGCGCGCGCCTCGAGCGCCGGCCCGATCGCGCCGCCGACCGGCTGCGTTCCGTCGGTCTCGACGATCTTCACTTCGAGGCCGATCGAGCGCCCGACGCCGAGGATGAGCTGCCCGAGCCGCGTCGCGCTCTCGCGCGTCCGCACCTTCGCCGTCGGTCCGATCGGCAGGTCGATCACGACGTGCGTCGAGCCCGCGGCCGACTTCTTCGAGAGCACCGAGGCGACGAGCTGGCCTTCGCTGTCGAGGTCGAGCGCGCGCTCGACGCCGATCAGGACGTCGTCGGCCGGGCTGAGCCGCATCGCCCCGCCCCACGCGATGCAGCCGCCCTCCTGCTCGACCACGCGGCGCATCGCCCGCGCGTCGAGCGCGATCGGCGCGAGCGTCTCCATCGCGTCCGCGGTCCCCGACGGCGAGGTGATCGCGCGCGACGAGGTCTTCGGGATGGCGAGACCGGCCGCCGCGACGATCGGCACGAGGATGAGCGTCGTGCGATTGCCCGGCAGCCCGCCGACGCAGTGCTTGTCGACGACGGGGCGGCGCCCCCAGTCGATGCGATCGCCGACGGCGATCATCGCGCGGGTGAGCCCGAGCACTTCGCGCTCGTCGAGGCGCTCGTCGGCGCACGCGGTCACGAACGAGGCGAGCTGCACGTCGGAGTAGCGGCCGGTGACGACGTCGCGCACGATCTCGTGGAACGCCGCCTCCTCCAGCCGCCGACCGTAGATCTTCGCGCGCACGTGGCCCACCGACTCGACCGGCTGCGCGTGCGCGAGGATCACGCTCGCGCCCTCGACCGCGCCGAGCTGCCGCCACGCCGCCTCGGAGAGCCCCGCCTCGCCCTCGGCGAGCAGCTCGTCGCCCACGACGTTCAGCGTCGCGACGATCGCGCGGCCGTCGAAGCGCAGCTGCACGCGCGTCTGCGCCTGGAAGCCCTCGGCGCGGCAGACGTGGCAGTCGCGCCGCATGTAGACCACCGGCTCCTGGTAGGTGTCGATGCCGATGCGGCGGAGGCGAAGCGAATGCGAGCGCGCGGGGGTCACAGGGCGCTCCTCGGGCGCGCGAGCTTCGTGCACTCGAGGACGAGCACGGGCACGAGCGCGACGGCCAGCAGCCAGACGAAGTGGAACGGTGACATCGGCAGCACCTTGAGCCAGTCGCCGAGCAGACGCACGTGCGGCGCCGCGGCCTGGATCGCGATCCCCGAGGCGACCACGAGCGCGAGGCGCAGGTTCGAGCGCAGGCTCATGCGCCATACGGGCTTGCGCTCGCTGCGGAAGCCGAGCGACATCAGGAGCTCGATGAACACGAAGGTCGCGAAGGCGTGGTCCCGCGCCATCGCGACGCTGCCGACATGCAGCGAGCCGAGATAGACGACCATCGTCGTCGCGGCGGTCAACGCTCCGGTCCAGAGCATGGTGACGAGGAAGGTCCGGTCGGCGAGCGGGCGCCCCTTCGGACGCGGCGGCACGCGCATCACGTCGGGATCGAGCGGATCGGTCGCGAGGCACAGCGCCGGCAAGCCGTCGGTCACGAGGTTGATCCAGAGGATCTGGATCGCTTCGAGCGGCATCGGCAGGCCGACCAGGACGCAGGTCGTCACGAAGAGGAGTTCGCCGACGTTCGCGCCGAGCAGGTAGAGGATCGTCTTGCGGATGTTCGAGTAGATCCCGCGCCCCTCCTCGACGGCGGCGACGATCGTCGCGAAGTGGTCGTCCGCGATGACCATGTCGGAGGCCTCCTTGGTGACCTCCGTGCCGCTGCGACCCATCGCGATGCCGATGTCGGCGCCCTTGATCGCCGGAGCGTCGTTCACCCCGTCGCCGGTCATCGCGACCACCGATCCGTCGGCCTTGAGCGCACGCACGATGCGCAACTTGTGCGCGGCGGTGACGCGGGCGAAGACGGCGATCGAGCCCGCCCGCGCCTGCAGCGTCGCGTCGTCGAGGAGGTCGAGCTCGCGACCCGTGACCGCGTGCCCCCCCCGGCTCGGCGATGCCGAGTTCTCGCGCGACCGCGAGCGCCGTCTCCGGATGATCGCCGGTGATCATCACGACCCGCACGCCGGCGCTCTTGCAGAGGTCGACCGCACGTTTCGCCTCGGGTCGCGGCGGGTCGTACATGCCGGCCAGCCCGACGAAGACGAGATCGGCCTCGATCTCCTCGGCAGAAAGCCCTTCGGACGCCCTTTCGACGTCGCGACGGGCGGCCGCGAGCACGCGCAGCGCCCGCCCCGCCATCGCCTGCATCTCCGCGGTGATCTCGCGGCGCGCGGCGTCGTCGATCGGGGCGACCGCGCCCCCCCTCGCGACGTGCGTGCAGCGGCCGAGGATCACGTCGGGAGCGCCCTTCACCATCGCGCGCGACGTCCCGTCGGCGAGCCGCCGCACGATCGTCATGCGCTTGCGATCCGAGTCGAAGGGGAAGTCGTGGACCTTCGGCGTCGCGGCGTCGACGGTCTCGATCGTGATCCCGAGCTTCCCCGCTGCGGCGAGCAGCGCCCCTTCGGTGGGATCTCCGACCACGGACCAGACGCCGCCCTCTTCGCGGAGACGGGAGCCGTTGCAGCCGGCGAAGAGCGTCGCGAGCTCGCGGATGCTCGCCGGAACGTCCCCCGCCTCGGCCGTCACCTCTCCGCTCGGCGCGTAGCCCTCGCCCGTGACGCTGCAGCGCGCGTCGCGCGTCCAGAGCTCGCGCACCGTCATCTCGCCGACGGTGAGGGTGCCGGTCTTGTCGCTGCAGATCACGTCGGCCGAGCCGAGCGTCTCGACGGCGTGCAGGCGCCGGATGAGCGAACGGCGACGCGCCATGCGCTGGACGCCGACGGCGAGCGCGATCGTCACGATGGCCGGCAGCCCCTCCGGCACCGCCGCGACCGCGAGCGAGATCGACGTGAGGAGCAGCTCGAGCGCCGGCAAGCGGCGCAGCCAGCCCGCGAGGAAGACGAGCGCGACGATGCCGAGCGCGCTCCACGCCAGGAGCCGTCCGAACCGGGCGAGCTGCCGCTGCAGCGGCGTGCCGCCGTCGTCCGCCGCGGTCGCGATGAGGCCCGCGATCGAGCCGATCTCGGTCGCGATTCCCGTGGCGACGACGACCGCGGACGCGCGGCCGGAAGCGACGCTGGTGCCCATGTGCACCATGTTGCGGCGGTCGGCGAGCGCCGCCGTCGGGTCGCCCAGCCAGTGCGCGTCCTTCTCGACCGGCACCGACTCGCCGGTGAGCGACGCTTCGCCGGTGGACAGCGACGCGGCTTCGATCAGCCGGGCATCGGCCGCGACGACGTCGCCCGCCTCGAGCTCGACGACATCACCCGGGACGATCTCGATCGCCGGCACGATGCGGGAGATCCCGTCGCGACGTACGCGCGCGTTCGGGGCCGTCATGCGGCGCAGCGCAGCGATCGACTTCTCCGCGTGGTACTCCTGGTAGAAGCCGATCAGCGCGTTCAGGACGACGATCGCGAGGATCGCGAGGCAATCGCCCCACTCGCCGGTGACGCCGGCGACGATCCCCGCCGCGATCAGGATCGCGACCATGACGCTCTTGAATTGCGCGAGCAGGATCGCGAGGGGCCGGATGGGCGCGGCCTCGGCGAGCTCGTTCCGGCCGTGCTTCTCGAGTCGCCGGCGCGCCTCCTCCTCTCCCAGACCGAAGCGCGCGTCCGCGACCAGGAGCTCGAGGCACGCCTCCGGAGTCATGGCGTGCCATGGCGCACGACCCGGGGGAGGCTCGCTCGGCACCGCGAGCCCTGAAGTCGGTGGCGAGCGTGGATCCATGCCCGTTCAAGTCGCCGCGGCGCGTCGGCTTCGTCGCCACTTCCACTCTTCGACGCCGCAGAACACGCAGGGCACGATGAACAGCGTGATCAGGCTCACCGCCATGCCGCCCACCGACGGGATGGCCATCGGCTTCATCACGTCCGCGCCGCGACCGGTGGCCCAGAAGATGGGCATCAGGCCGAAGACCGTTGTGGCGATGGTCATGAGGCAGGGGCGGATGCGTTTGAGGCACGCTTCGGTGGTCGCCGCGCGGATCTCTGCGATCGACTTGAACTGGCGGTCCTTGAAGCTCCCCTCCAGGTAGGTGCCGATCACCACCCCGTCGTCGTCGACGACGCCGAAGAGGACCAGGAACCCGACCCACACGGCGATCGAGAGGTTCGCACCCCACAGGGCGAGCATGATGAAGCCGCCGCTGGCCGAGACCAGCACGCCGAAGAAGATCACCGGGGCGATCCACCAGCGGGTGAAACCCAGGTAGAGCATCACGAACATGATGGACAACGTGATGGGGACGAGGATCCGCATGCGTGCGGTCGCGCGGACCTGGTTCTCGAACTGCCCCGACCACTCCCAGTAGTAACCGGAGGGGAGCTTCAGGCGGCCGTCCATCACCGCCTGCTGGAGCAGGGCCTCGGCATCGTCGACGACCGAGACCTCGTCCCGGTCGCGCGTATTCATCGTGACGTATCCGACGAGGAGGCCCCGTTCGCCCTTGATCTCCTGCGGGCCGAGGACCGTCGTGATGGTGGCGAGCTGCACCAGGGGCACCTGCGCTCCCGAGGAAGTGGGGACGCTGATCCGCTGGATGGACTCGGTGTCCTCGCGGAAGTCGCGGGCCAGGCGGATGCGGATGGGGTAGCGCTCGCGCCCCTCCACCGTCTCCATCAGGTTCATGCCGCCCAGCGCCACCTCGATGACGTCCTGCACGTCGCGGATGTTGACGCCGTAGCGGCCGATGCGGTCGCGGTCGATGTCGATCTGGATGTAGGGCTTGCCGACGATGCGGTCGGCGACGATGTCGGTCGCGCCGGGCACTTCGTGCAGGAGCTGCTCGATCTGGAGGCCGATCCGCTCGATCTCGCGGAGATCCGAGCCGTAGATCTTCACCCCCATCATCGCGCGGAAGCCGGTCTGCAGCATGACCAGCCGCGTCTGGATGGGCTGCAGGAACGTCGGCAGGACGCCCGGGATGGCGGTCTTCTCCTGGAGCTCGGCGAGGATCTCGGCCTTGGTGATCCTGCGCTCTTCGGGCCAGGCCCACGCCAGCGGAGTCCGGAGGAAGCCGGGCCAATCGGAGAAGAACCGCTCGACGCCGCGCGTGCGCCACTCGTCTTCGGGCTTGAGGATGATGATGCTCTCCATCATCCCGATGGGCGCGGGGTCGAGAGCCGACTCGGCGCGGCCGATCTTGCCCACGACCGACTCGACCTCGGGGACGCTGGCGATGGCCAGGTCCTGCGTGCTGTTGACCTGGATCGCCTGCGACAGCGAGCCCTGCGGCAGCAGCGACGGCATGTAGAGGAGGGAGCCCTCGTCGAGCGGCGGCATGAACTCGCGACCGATGCCGGGAAGGATGCGGCCCTCGCGGACGACGGCGGTTCCCGCGGCGATCTCGGCGTCGCGCTCGTTCGGATCGGTCCGCCGCCAGCGGATGCGGAAGCGCTCGCCGCCGTCCGCGTGCCGGACGACCTCCCAGCGCAGCCGATCGAACTCGACGAGCGGGCGGACGACGGGCTCGTCCGGCGGCGCGTGCATGACGCGCTTGAGTTCCGGCGATGCCGGCGCGCGGGCGAAGAGGTTGACGGCGGCCTCGACCGGCCAGAGCGTCGTCCCGACGCCCAGCCAGACGCTGGTCCCGGACAGCAGGATCAGCAGCGGCAGGACGAGGAACACCTTCTTGTGCGCGAGGATCCACCCGAGCGTCGGGACGTATCCCCTGGCGATCAGCCGCGAGACGCGGTTCTGCTCCAGCGGCACGAATCGCTCGCGCGTCATCCGGACCACGCAGAGGGCGACGCCGACGCCGACGGCGGCCGAAATCAGCCAGCCCTCGCCGTGCCCCTTCGCCAGGCCCCACGCGAACGCCGCATGCGTGGCGAGCGTCGCGAGCGCTCCGACGCCGAGGGCCGTCGCGGCGGTGACCTGCGTGCGCCACTTCACCGGCCTGAACAGCAGATAACACAGGAACGGGACGACGGTGACCGCGAGCACGACCGACGAGCCGATGGCGAAGGTCTTGGTGAAGGCCAGGGGCTTGAACAGCTTCCCTTCCTGGTCGGTGAGGAAGAAGACCGGGATGAACGACACGATGGTGTTGGAGACCGCGGTGATGATCGCTCCGCCGACCTCCGTCGCGCCTTCGTAGACGATCCCGAAGTGCCCCTTGTCGCGCTTCTCCGCGTCGGTCGCGGAGGCGATGCGGCGGTAGATGTTCTCCGACATGATGATGCCCATGTCGGCCACGTCGCCGATCGCGATGGCCAATCCCGCCAGCGACATGATGTTGCTGTCGACGCCGGACAGGTACATCAGGATGAACGTCAGAGCCACCGCCAGCGGGAGCGTGGCCAGGACCGTCACGGTCGTCCGCAGATGCAGCAGGAAGACCAGGATCACGATGCTCGCGAGCAGCGCCTCCTGGGAGAGCGCCTCCTTCAGCGTGCCGATGGTCTCGTTGACGATCGTCGTGCGGTCATAGAAGGGGACGATCCTCACCTTCGAGGTGCGACCGTCCTGGAGGGCCCGGCTCGGCAGGCCGGGCTCGAGCTGCGCGATCTTGGCCTGGACCCGCTCCATCACCTCGCGCGGGTTCTCGCCGTAGCGCATGAGCACCACGCCGCCGACCGCCTCGATGCCGGCCTTGTCCAGCGCGCCGCGCCGGAAGTCCGGGCCGAGCTGCACCGTGCCGACGTTCCGCAGCGTGATCGGCGTGCCGCCTTCCTGGCGGATGACGATGCGCTCGAGATCCTCGACGGTCTTGACGAATCCCACGCCGCGGATGAAGAACTCGACGCCGTTGTCCTCGACGACCTTGGCGCCCACGTCGATGTTGCTCTTGCGGACGGCCTCGAAGACGTCCATGAGCGTGACGCGATGAGCGCGGAGCTTGTCGGGATGGACGTCGACCTGGTACTGCTTGACGAAGCCGCCGATGCTCGCGACTTCGCTCACGCCCTCGACCGAGTTGATCTGGTACCGGACGTACCAGTCCTGGATCGAGCGCAGCTCCGCGAGGTCGAAGCCCTCCCCCTCCACCGTGTACCAATAGATCTGACCGAGCGCGGTCGCGTCCGGTCCGAGCACGGGCGACACGCCCATCGGCAGTCGCTGCTGGGCGACGTTCATCCGCTCCAGAACTCGCGAGCGCGCCCAGTAGTAGTCCACGTCGTCCTTGAAGATGACGAAGACCATCGAGAAGCCGAGCCCTGACATCGAACGGATGGACTTCACGCCCGGCGTGCCCGTCAGGCTCGTCGTGAGCGGGAACGTGACCTGGTCGTCGACGTCCTGCGGACTGCGTCCCTCCCAGTCGGCGTAGACGATGACCTGCTTCTCGCCGATGTCCGGAATGGCGTCGACCGCCGTGCGCACGATGGCGAAGTACCCGCCGACGCCCAGTCCGGCGAGGATGAGGACCATCAAGAAGACGTTCTTGAGGCACCAGCGAATGATGGCATCGACCATTTCGGAGCCTTGCCGTCAGTGCTTGTGTTGGGTTGCGTCGCCGTCGGGCTTGGGTGGTGCCGCGCCGTGGTCGTGACCGGCCGAGCCGCCCATCAGACCGCCGGGATAGAAGAGGCTCGGGTGCCCCGTGATCTGGAATTGGCTGTCGATGAGGAAGCCGCCGCGCGTGACCACGCGTTCGCCATCGACGACGCCCTTCAACACCGGGACGAAGCCGCCGCTGCGCGGGCCCAGGACGACCTCGCGCGGTTCGAACAGGCCGCGGGACTTCTCGACGTAGACGATCTGCCGGGTGCCGCTGTCGAGGACCGCCGTCACCGGCACCACGAGCAATCCGGTCGCGGGATGCGCCGCGACGTCGGACTTCGGACCGACGATCTGCTCCAGCTGCATTTCGCAGATCGGACAGTGACCCGAAGCGTCGCGGAGCACTTCCGGATGCATCGGGCAGGTGAACCTGCCCTCGACGCCGGTGGGAGCGGCGCGACCGTCGCCGGCCAGGGCCGACTGGATCACCGCGCTCGTGAACATCCCCGGCTTGAGCGCGTGGTCCGCGTTCTTGACGTGGACGGGTACCCGGACCGTGCGCGTCTCCTCGTTCACGATCGGCTGCACGAACGTGACCATCCCGTCGAATGCCCGGCCGGGGAGGGCCTCGGCGGCGAGTTCGACCCGCTGCCCGTAACGGACCCAGACCAGGTCGTATTCATAGATGTCGAGGTACACCCACACGGTGTCGAGGTTGGCGACGCGGTAGAGCGCGTCGCCGGCCTTGAAGGCGCTGTTCTGCACGATCGCCTTCTCGATGACGGTGCCCTGGATGGGCGAGTAGAGCGTGACCCGGTCGGAGATCTTGTTGTCTTCGACCAGCGCGAGGATCTGTTCGTCGGTGAGTCCCCATCGCTTCAGCTTGAGCTTGGCCGTCTCCACCATCGGTCCGACCTGCCGGTCGGTACCGCCTCGGAGAGCGATCAGCAGCTCCTGCTGGGCGACGAGCAGCTCGGGGCTGTAGACCTCCGCGAGGTGGTCTCCGGCCTTGATCTCGACGCCGGTGAAGTTGACGAACAGTCGTTCGGCGTAGCCGTCGACGCGGGCGGTGACGGTCGCGAGCGACGACTCGTTGTACTGGACCTTGCCGACCGCGCGCAGCTCGCGGGAGTGCTCTCGCCGGGTCACCGGCGTGGTCTCCACGCTCGCCATCGCGAGGGCGTGGTCGGAAAACTGGAGCATCGGTTCTCCGGCCGACCCGGTCTGCGCCGCGTCGGCGACGATGAGGGGCATCGCGCAGATCGGGCAGTTGCCGGGGCGGTCGAGCCTCACCTGCGGGTGCATCGAGCACGTGTAGGCCTGTCGTGAACTGGCGGGTGCGGCCGCGGGTCCGGTGGCGGCCATCCCATGCCGCGGATGGGAGCGACCGAGCACGTATCCGAGTCCGCCGGCTGCGACGACGACGACCGCGGCAAGGAGAACGGGTCCGCGCTTCATCGATGTGCCTCCTCCGGAGTCGACGTCCGTGCAGGCGCAGGCTCCGTCGACGCATCGCTCGGCCCATGCTCGAGGAGCGGGGCGTTCGGCGGCGGAACGCCGGCGATCGCCAAGGACAGCGATGCGAGCGCGAGCTCGCGCTGCGTGCGAGCCTCGATGCCCATGAGCTCGAAGTCCAGGAGGGTTCGTTGCGCGTCGATGACGTCGAGGAATCCCGCGCGGCCGTTCACGTATCCGGAACGGGCGGCGTCGAGCGACTGCCTTGCCTTCGGCACGAGCTTCTCCGTCAGCAGGGCGTCGTTGCGCACGGACTCGCGATACATGTAGAGCATCGAGGCGAGCTCGGCGGCGATCGCCACCTGCTCCGCGGTGAGGCGGGCCTCCGCGGCACGCTTGCCCGCCTGCGCGCCGGCGATCTGCGCGGCGATCTTGTCGCGCCAGATCGGCAGCGTCATCCCCGCCGTCGGCCGGACCATGACCGGACTCGCCTTCACGTCGACCTCGGCGCCGATGGAGAAATCGGGGACGCCCGACTTGCGCGCCAGCGCGAGCGACGCCTCGGCGCTGCGCACGTCGCTCTCCATCGCGCGCAGATCCGGATTGCGGCGCAGCGCGGTCGCCAACAGATCGTCGGCCCGCGGTTCTCCGACGGAGGGCTCGAAGCTCTGCGGAAGCGGAGGATCGAACTCCGCCGGACCCAGCCCCAGCGCCGCCTTCCACTCCGCGGCGAGCGTGCCGCGCGAATCCTCGAAGTTCGCGAGCTGCGTCTCGATCTGATCGCGGGCGATCTGGGCGCGCAGCACGTCCTGGAGCGACACTCTTCCCGCGGCGTTCTGCTGCCGGGCGAGCTGCTCGATCTCCCCGAGGAGCCGCAGCGTCTCCTTCTGCACGCGGATCGTCTCTTCGAGGAAGTGCAGCCGGTAGTAGGCCCCCTTGACCGCGAGGGCGGTCCGGAGGACCTCGCGCTCGAAGCCGAAGTAAGCGCTGCGGCTCCCGGCGGCCATCACGTCGCCGGCCGCCCGCAGCTTGCCGGGGCCGGGCAGATCGATCATGAGGCCCGGCATGAGCGTCTCGACGGTGTCGGTGATGTCGGCCTCGAAGGTGAGGCGCGGATCGGGCAGCGAGCGCGCGGGTGCGATCTGCTCGACGGCCGCCGTCCAGGCGTAGTACGCCGCCTCCACGCGCGGGCTGTGGAGCATCGCGAACTCGAGGAAGTCCGCGAGCGGAGACGCCGTCGTGAGCGCCGGAAGCGCGGGCTTCGCGTCACCGGGACGGTAGCGCTGCGACACCACCGCGACGTCGGTGCGGGCGGCCCGCTCCGAGTCCGTGGGAGTCCCGGAGCACGCTGCCCACGCGATCAGCGCCGGCCCCGCGAGCGGCACGACGCAGTCTCGCAACGACCGTCTCGTCGTCGTGGCGGGCGGACGCTCGAGAAGCACGCGGGTCCTCCGAAGGCGGCAGTGTGACCCTCAGCCCTTGAACTGCACGTACTTGATGCGGTGCGGCTGGTCGGCGTCGGTGCCGAGCTCCTCGTGGCGCTTCTCCATGTACGCCTGGTAGTTGCCCTCGAACCAGCGCACCTTCCCCTCGCCCTCGAAGGCGAGGATGTGGGTCGCGAGCCGGTCGAGGAACCAGCGGTCGTGGCTCACGACGATCGCGCAGCCGGCGAAGCGCAGCAGCGCCTCCTCGAGCGAACGCAGCGTGTCGACGTCGAGGTCGTTGGTCGGCTCGTCCAGGATCACGAGGTTGGCGCCCAGGCGGAGCAGCTTGGCGAGCTGCACGCGGTTGCGCTCGCCGCCGGAGAGGTTGCCGACCAGCTTCTGCTGGTCGGTCCCCTTGAACGCGAACTTGCTGACGTACGCGCGCGTGCTCGTGTCGCGCTTGCCGCCGACCTTGATCTGGTCGAAGCCGCCGCTGATCTCGTCGTACACGGTCTTCTTCGGGTCGAGCGACTCGCGCGTCTGGTCGACGTACGCCATCGTCACCGTCGGCCCGATCGTCAACGTGCCCGCGTCGGGCTTCTCGGTCCCGATGATCATCTTCATCAGCGTGGTCTTGCCGGCGCCGTTCGGGCCGATGACGCCGATGATGCCGCCCGGCGGCAGCGCGAAGGTGAGCCCGTCGAACAGCACGCGCTCGCCGTAGCCCTTGCGGACGTCCTTCGCCTCGACCACGACGTTGCCGAGCCGCGGGCCCGCCGGGAGCTCGAGCTCGACCGGGTCGCTCGACCCCTCGGCGCTGTTCGCCTCCTGCAGCAGCTTCTCGTAGGCCTGCACTCGCGCCTTGGGCTTGGCGACGCGCGCCTTCGGCGACATGCGGATCCATTCGAGCTCGCGATCGAGCGTGCGCCGCCGCGACGCGTCGGCCTTCTCCTCGAGCTCGACGCGCCGCTTCTTCTGCTCGAGCCACGAGGTGTAGTTGCCCTGCCACGGGATGCCGCGGCCGCGGTCGAGCTCGAGGATCCACTGCGCGACGTTGTCGAGGAAGTAGCGGTCGTGGGTGACCGCGATCACCGAGCCCTGGAACTCCTTCAGGTGGCGCTCGAGCCACGCGACCGAGCTCGCGTCGAGGTGGTTGGTCGGCTCGTCGAGGAGCAGCAGGTCGGGCTGCTGCATCAGCACCTTGCAGAGCGCGACGCGCCGCTTCTCCCCGCCCGAGAGATGCTGGCAGCGCGCCTCGAACGGCGGCAGCTCGAGCGCCTCGGCCGCGATCTCGAGCTCCCGCTCGAGCTCCCAGCCCTTCGCCGCGTCGATCTTCTCCTGCAGCGTGTTGAGCTCGTCGAGCAGCGCGGTCATGGTCGCCTCGTCGACGTCGGTCGCGAGCTTCGCGCTGATCTCCTCGTGGCGGGTGAGCAGCGCGCGCTTCTTGGCGATGGCGACCTCGAGCTCCTCGCGCACGGTCTTCGCCGGGTCGAGCTGCGGCTCCTGCGGCACGAAGCCGATGGCGGTGCCGGGGTGGACGTAGAGCTTGCCTTCGAAGTCCTTGTCGACGCCGGCCATGATCCGCAACAGCGTCGACTTGCCCTGGCCGTTGTTGCCGAGGACGCCGATCTTCGCGCCGTAGTAGTAGGACAGGCTGATGTCCTGGATCACGACCTTCTTGTCGTAGGCCCTCTGCACGCGCTCCATCTGCATGATGAAGTGCGCCATTCGGATCTCTCCATGGTCGGTGGGTCGTCGAGTCGGGCCGAAAAAGGGGAGCAGATTGTAAGTTGATTCGTGGCGCGCGGTGGCTGGATCCCGCGCAAGGGGAGGGGACGATGGCGAAGCGCCGCGGCACGAAGGCGGTCCGGAAGGGCCAGAAAAAGAAAAAGAAGGTGGCGAAGCGCCGAAGCACGCGCGGCCGCAAGACCGCCCGCGAGGTCGTCCGGAACGGGTCGCGCCCGAAGGCGCGCAAGCCGGCGCCCGCCCGCGCTCCGAAGTCGATGCGCTCGCTCGCCTCCGTGAACGCGCCGGCGACGGTGACGAAGCTCGCGCCGCTCTCTCCCCACGACGCGCTGGTCGCGGCCGAGGAGGAGGTGGTCGCCGCCAAGTTCGCGCTCGCGCGGCCCGAGGAGCTGCGCGTCCTCGACGAGCGCGAGCGCGCCCGCTCGATCCCGTGGGGCTACGGGCGCGACAAGGTCGCCGCGATGGCCATCGATCCCGAGCGCCTCTACGTCTACTGGGAGGTGACCGACGAGGCGATCGCGCGCGCGCGCTCGGAGCTCGGCGCGAGCGGCGACGACGCGTGGCTCGACCTGCGGGTGCACGACGTGACCGGGCTCGTCTTCGACGGCGGCAACGCGCACCACGTGGTCGACGTCGGCGTCGGCCGCGGCGACCGCCAGTGGTTCCTGCAGATCGGCCGGCCGACCTCGGAGGTGATCGTCGAGGTCGGCCTCCTCGCGCGCGACGGCCGCTTCGCGAAGGTCGCGCGCTCGCACCGCGTCGAGTTCCCGCGCCGCGAGCCTGCGCCTCCCGCCGCGCCCGAGTGGCTGGACGTGCGGCCGGTCGCACACGGCGGCGGCCGGCCGCACTTCGAGATCCAGCGCGCCGTGACCTCCGCCGCCGCGAGCGCTCCGCGGCACGCGGAGCCGGGAGGCGAGCGCGAGTGGAACGCGGCGCGCGGCGAATTCTTCGCCGCCGGCGCACCGTGGTCGCGCGCCTCGCCCTCCGACTTCGTCGGCGCGGCCGCGAGCTCCTCCTTCGCCTTCTGGAGCGAGTGGACCGCCGACGCGACGCGCACGGTCGAATGGTCGAACGCCCCCTCGAGCTGGCAGTGGCTCGGCCCCGCTTCCGAGGAGCGCTGGGAGTCGGGACCGTTCCCGCTCGAGGTCGCGACGCTCCCCGTCGCGGTCGAGGAGCGCTTCGGCGGAGAAGTCACCGTGCAGTCGTGGCGCGGGCTCACGCGCGTGCAGTACGGGCCGTGGAGCGTGACGATCCGCAACGTCGGCGCGGTCGGCGGCGGGCGCGTGCTCGCGCGCTGGGAAGTACGGAAGAGCTTCATCGTCGCCGGCAGCCGGCGGCGCTACGGGATGCGGAGCCTCCTCACCCGCTCGACGGTCGCGCGCACCCGGATCGGCGCGTCGGAGCAGTCGCTCGGCGCGAGCGAGGCGCGGCTCGAGGGAGCGAGCGAGCAGTGGCTCCTCGGCGGGAGCGAACTGCGGCTCGGCGGCGCGTCGGAGCTGCGCTGGCTCGGCGCGAGCGAGCTCGCGCAGGGCGGCCGCGCCGAGCGCGCCTTCGGCGGCGCGAGCGAGGCTTTCGCCCGCGGCGCGAGCGAGCGGCGCCTCGGCGGCGCGAGCGAGCTCGCGGAAGAGCGCGGCGGGAGCGAGCCGCGGATCATCCCGCCGCACGCGCCCTACCCCGCTCCAGCCCCCGCCCCCGCCGCTTCGGAATCGAGCTTCGAACCGGTCAGCGCGCCGGCTTCGACTTCAACAGGTCCCGGATCTCCCCGAGCAGTTCCTCCTGTTTCGTCGGCGGCAGCGGCGTCGCCGACGGCGGCGCCGGCTTCCTCTGCAGCACCGTCATCAGCTTCACGACCAGGAAGACGCCGAACGCCACGAAGACGAAGTTGATGATCGTGTTGATGAAGAGCCCGTAGCGCAGCGTCGGGATCCCCTCCGCCTTCACCTGGTCGAGCGTCGGCGAGACAGACGTCGGGAGTGGCGCCGGCGGCTTGCCCTCCTTCGCCGCCTTCTCGTTCTCGGTCGTGACCCTCGCGACTTCCGCGGCGAGCAGGCTCTGCTTCAGGTTCTCGTACTTGTTCGAGGCGCCTGCCTTGATGTCCAGCGCGTCGACCTTGACGACGAGCGGGACGTAGAGCTCTTTGAAGTCGACCGCGCCGATCGCCAGCCCGATCGGGGGCATCATCACGTCGTCGACCAGGGACTTCGTGACGCCGCCGAACGAGGCGCCGATGATCACGCCGACCGCGAGGTCGATGACGTTGCCTCGCATCACGAACGCCTTGAATTCCGCCAAGAAACCCATCGACAGCTCCTTCTCACGGACCGCGGGCGGTCCGCTCCCCTGGGCTCAGAAGTTCCAGCCGAGGCCGACGAAGTAGGTCACGTCCTGCCGCTCCTTGGTGCCCGCGGGGGTGGTGTCCCAGTTCCACTCGACCCACTCCTGCGCGAAGAACGACTCGGTGAAGTTCTCCTTGAAGCCGGCCTTCGCGCGGACGAGGTAGTCGCGCGGGCCGTTGAACACCTTGAACGCCTCGACGTCGTTGAAGAACGAGGTCGCCCACTTCTCCGAGAGCACGCGCTCGTAGTGGTAGGCGGCGCGCACCGCGACGTCGCTGACGCTCTCGGTCCCGTCGCTGTAGTTCTCGTTGACGTAGGAGACGCCGCCTTCCACGTTGAACTTGGCGTTCTTCTCCTCGATGACCTGCCAGCCGGCGCCGACGCCGGCCGTGAAGCGCAGGTCGAGGGCCGCGATCGCATCGCGCTCCGCCGAGGTCATCGCGTAGAGGTAGAGCTTCTTCGAGAGGAAGTAGTCGTACTTGAGGCTGCCGCCGGCCTTGCGCTCGGTCGTCGAGCTGACGCCGGTCGCCGGATCCTCGCTGCGCGCCGAGCGGTACCACGCCTTGAACGTGAGGCGGTCCTCGAGACCGCGCCGGACCGCGTTCAGGTCGAGCGCCGTCGACTGGTTCACGGTGTTGCCGCGCGTCCAGATCGACGAGCCGACGATCGAGCCGCTCCACGTCTCCTTGAAGTCGGGCTCGTTCACGCTCTTCAGGCTGCCGAGCGGGACGGTCTGCGTGCCGGCCGCCGACTGCACCGTGACGTTGCCGCCGCTCGCCGCCGTGATCTTGCTGTGGATCACGTCGGTGCCGTCGTCGTTCGGGTGGTTCACGATGAGCTTCGCGTCGCCGTCGGTCGCGAACGTGTCGATCGAGGCGAGGTCGATCTTGATCTCGCCGGCGGCGTCGGTCTTGAGCGTGAGCTTGCCGTCGAGCACGCTCACGATCGTGCCGGTGAGCGTGTCGCCGTTCTTCAGCTTCACGGTGTCGGCGCGCGCCGCGCCGGCCGCGAACGTCGCGAGCGCGAACGCGCCGGCGAGGACGAAGGGACGAACGTTCATGCGAGGGCTCCAACCACGGGGTGCGGGAAAATCGGGCGTGGGGTCTTAACCGTCGCGCGCGCGGGCAACAAGCGAACGAATGGCGAGAGGCGCCGCGGAAGCGACGGTTGGCAGCGGTGCGGCGGCGGGCGATGATCGCCGATTCGATGACCTCCCCGGAAACGCCGTCCGCCGATCGTCCGGGCCTCGCGTCGCTGCGGCTCCCGCTGCCCGAAGCGAAGGCGCGCGCGGCGCTGCGCCGCAAGATGCAAGGCGAAAAGCTCACGGCCGAATGGTTCCGCGGCCACGGGATGCCGCTCTCCGGCAGCGAGCGCGCGTGCGTCGAGTCGGACGAGGCGCGCGGCCTCGCGACGCGCGTTCAGGAGAGCGTCCCCTCCGAGGACGGCTCGCTCCGCCTCGTGGTCCGGCTCCAGGACGGCGAGCTGGTCGAGACGGTGGCGATGCCGGTGAAGGCGGTCTGCGTCTCGACGCAGGTCGGCTGCGCCGTCGCCTGCCGCTTCTGCGCGAGCGGGCTCGCCGGCCTCAAGCGCAACCTCGACGCGCTCGAGATCGTCGAGCAGGTGGTCCACGCGCGCCGCGCCATGCGGATCGACCGCGTGGTCTACATGGGCATGGGCGAGCCGTCGCACAACCTCGCGAGCGTCCTCGCGGCGGTCGCCTGGCTCAAGCACGAGGGCGGCATCGGTCCGCGCCGCCAGACCTTCTCCACCATCGGCTCGCTCGCGACGTTCGAGAAGCTCGCGCAGGCCGACGTGAAGCCGTGCCTCGCGCTCTCGCTCCACTCGGCCGACGACGCCATCCGCCGCGACCTGGTGCCCAACGCCGCGAAGGAGCCGCTGCGCGAGCTCGTCGCCGCCGCGGGCGAATACCAGAAGCTGCAGGGCGTGCCGGTCGTCTTCGAGTGGACGCTGCTCGAAGGAATCAACGACCGCGACGAGGACGTCGCCGCGCTGGTCGACCTCGTGAAAAGCGTGCGCGGCTACGTGAACTTCATCCGCTGGAACCCCGTGGCCGGCATGCCCTTCCAGCCGACCAGCTTCGAGCGCGCCGTCGCGATGCGCGAAGCGGTCAAAGCGGCCGGCGTCCTCGCGACGATCCGCGCCTCGACGGGGCGCGACGTGGACGGGGCGTGCGGGCAGCTGCGGCGGCGGGCGCTCGCGACGCGCCGCTGAGTCCCGTTCGCATCAGCGCGGCGTCGTGACTACGACGTCGATCGCCACGACGTTGCCCGGCTCGACGGCGAGTTCGATCGGCGCGGGGTCCTCGAAGCCGGGCACTCCGCGGACGAAAACGACGTAGTGGCCCGGTGCTTCGAGGTCGATCTGGCATTCGGAGCCGTGCAGCGTCGTCCGCCGTCGCATGTCGAGCGGATTGCCCGGACTGTCCGCGCGCGCGACGACGAGCGCGGTCCCGAAGGTCCAAGGCATCGGCACGTCGCCGTCGCGCAACCGGAGACGGACACCCGAATAGTCGCTCGCCACCACGTCGAGCAGGCTCTCGCCGGCGGCGAGGTCGAGGTCGCGCTCGACGAAGGCCACGGAAGCGCGCGGCTCGGTCTCGAAGTGGAACGGCCCGCGCGGGACGCGGAAGCGTACGGTCGCGCCGTCGGCCTGGGTCGCGAGCCGTCCGCCGGCCCGGTCGTGACGGCATTCGGGAGGCCCGGCGACGAAGCGGAACAGGACGGTTTCGCGCGGCGCGCCGCTCCCGTCGCGCGCGCGCAGCGCGACCGACGCCGGCTCGTCCAGGAAGAGATCGAGCGCGGGCGAGGCGTCGCCCGCGTCCGACCCGTCCGGAGCGGTCGCCGTACCTTCGACGTAGGCCGCGAGAACCGCCGGGATCGTGTCGAACGTCACGGCATGGCAGACGGCGGGATGCCACTGCGCGTCGAACGCGAGCCGGTGGTCGTCGGACGTCGGCGCGACGCGGGCGTCGAAGTCGATGTGGGGCACGAACGAGGGGTAGGCGTCGAGCGCGGTGAATCGGAGGAGACGGACCGCCGCGACCTCGTCCGCCGTCCATCCGGGCGCGAAGCGGACCGTGCCGGTGAAGTGCGCGTATTGCGGCGGCGGCGGCGGCGGCGCCTTCGACCGGTCGAACTCGAGACGCGCCCGCGGTCCGGGACTCTCTCCCGCGACGACGAGGGCGGCGCCGAGATCGTGCTGCTGGATCGCGCGCCGGTCGCCGTACGTCACGAGACCGATCCAATGGCCGCACGGGAGGGCGTCGATCCGTCGCTCGAACACGTCGGCGGCCGGCGTCGTCTCGAACTCGAACGAGAGGTCGGCCCCGGTCTCGCGCAGGGAGCGAGCGGTGAGTTCGGCGCCCTGGAAGAGATCTCCGAGGACCGGCGTCGGACGCCCCTCGGGCACAGGACCCCCGAATCCGCTCCGGGCGTACCGCGCGTCGTCGAACAGCTCGACCTTGCCGCACTGCGGCACTCCGCCGCCTCGCACGACGACGTCGAGCGCTCCCCCCGCGGCGAGGACGACGACGTGGCGCCGCCATCCCGAGATCGTGACGTCGAACCAGCGCGCGACCGTCGCGTGGCCGGGCGCGCCGATCAGCCAGCGGATCCGGCCGCGGCGCATCCGCGGCGGCAGCTGGATGCGCAGCGGCGCGTCGCCGCGCGCGACGGCGACGCGCTCGCCGTCGGCGGTGATCTCGAGGGCGTGCGGCCCGCCGCCCGGCGGCTCGCGGCTCGTGGCCGAGTCGTGGTTCTCGCCGCCCTGCTCGATCGTGACGTCGCGCAGCCGCTCGCGCGTCTTCGCGTCGACGACGTCGAGCTCGATCCCGCTCGTCTTCGCCGCTTGATCCCAGTTCGAGGAGCCCGCACCGCCCGCGCGCTCCACCTCCGGAGACGCGACCGCGGCGTCCCGATTCTCCGTGCGCGTCGCGTCGACTCCGGCCGCCGACTCCGCCGGCGCGCGCGCCTCGCCGCGCGGGGTCGCGTCGGGCGCGCGCCGGCGCGCCGCGTCTCCGTCCGCCTCCGACCGCGCGACGAACCACCACGCGCCCGCGACGAACGCCACGACGAGGATCGCCGCCGCCAGCGCACCGTTCCTCACGCCCGACCCCTCGCAGGAGTGCCGCATTCGACGCGCGGCGGGCGCCGGAATACCGGCCGGGGCACGGCGGCGCCATCGGTCGGCGCGGGCGTTACCATTCGCCGCTCGCTTACCCGCCCCCGGAAATCGTCGCGGAATGCCGACCGGATACCTCGCGCTCGTCCTCCACGCCCACCTGCCGTTCCTCCGCCATCCGGAGGACGCGACGGTCATGGAGGAGCGGTGGCTCTACGAGGCGGTGGCGGACACCTACCTGCCGCTGCTGCGCGTCTTCGAGGGGCTCGCCGCCGACCGCGTCCCGTTCCGCTGCACGCTGAGCCTCTCCGCGCCGCTGCTCTGCATGCTGCGCGACGACCTCCTGAAGCAGCGCATCGCCCAGCACCTCGACGACCTGATCGCGCTGGGCGAGCGCGAGATCGAGCGCACCAGGAAAGAGCCGTGGTACGGGAAGCTCGCGCTCATGTATCGCGACCGCTTCGTCGCGCTGCGCGGGACGTGGCGCGCGCACGACGGCGACCTCGTCCGCGCGTTTCGGCGGCTTCAGGACGCCGCCACCGGGCTCGAGGTGATCACCTCGAACGCGACGCACGCGTTCCTGCCCCTGATGGACCGCAACTGGCCGGCGATGCGGGCGCAGGTCGAGCTCGCGGCCGACCTCTACGAGCGCTGCTTCGGGCGGCGCACGCCGGGCATGTGGCTGGGCGAATGCGGCTACGTCCCGGGCGTCGAGGAGCTGCTGCGCGCGGCGGCGGTCCGCTACTTCTTCGTCGACTCGCACGCGCTCGCGAATGCGCAGCACCCGCCGGTCTTCGGCATCCACGCGCCGCTCTACTGCCACGACGGCGTCGCCGCCGTCGCCCGTGACGACGAGGCGTCGCGCCAGGTCTGGAGCGCCAAGGAGGGCTACCCCGGCGATTCGCAGTACCGCGACTTCTACCGCGACATCGGCTTCGACCTGCCGCTCGACGTCATCGGCCCCTGGATCCATCCCGAGGGCCACCGCCTCTACACCGGCTTCAAGTACCACGCGATCACCCACTCGCAGCTGCACGACAAGTGGGTCTACGACCCCGAGGTCGCGCGCGGGAAGGCGGGGCTGCACGCCACCCACTTCCGGGAGAGCCGCCGGCGTCAGAGCGAGGCGCTGCGCGGGAAGCTCGACCGGCCGCCGCTGATCGTCGCCCCCTTCGACGCCGAGCTCTTCGGCCACTGGTGGTTCGAAGGGGTGCAGTTCCTCGACGACCTCTTCCGGCAGATGCACTTCAACGACCGCTCGGTCGAGCCGATCACCGTCTCGGCCTACCTCGACCGCCACCCCAAGAACCAGGTCGCGACGCCGAGTGCGTCGTCGTGGGGCGCGAAGGGCTTCAACGAATACTGGCTGAACGAGAGCAACGCCTGGGTCTACCGCCACCTGCACGAGGCGGCGGAGCGGATGGTCGCCCTCGCACGCAAGTTCGCGGCGGGCGGCACGCCGCCCGGTCCGCTCGAGGAGCGGGCGCTGAAGCAGTGCGTGCGCGAGCTCCTGCTGGCGCAGTCGAGCGACTGGGCCTTCATCATGAAGACCGGCACGACCGTCTCGTACGCGACGCGCCGCACCAACGAGGCGATCCTGCGCTTCATGAAGCTCCACGACGAGCTCGTGCACGGCCGCATCGACGAGCCCTACCTCAAGGCGCTCGAGGCGAAGGACAACCTGTTCGCCGACGCGGACTGGCGCGTCTACGCGGGATGAGCGGCGACCTCTCGCCGTCGCTCGTCGGGGAGGACGGCGACGCCGTCGCCGTCCCGCCGGCGGCCTTCGAGCAGAAGTTCCTCGTCACACCCGAGATCGCAGCGCGGGTCGTCGCGTGGGCGCGCGCGGGGATGCGCCCCGACCCGCACGGCGACCCCCACGCCGCCGAAGGCGGCGGCTCATCGAGCAGCGGTGCCTACTTCGTGACGACGCTCTACCTCGACACGCCCGACTTCGCCGTCTTCCACCGGGCGCCCGAGCTGCACGGCGCCAAGTACCGCATCCGCCGCTACGGCGCCGAGGCGGTCGCGTGGCTCGAGAAGAAGGTGCGCACGGGCGACCGCGTGCAGAAGCGCCGCGTGCGCGTCGAGCTGCCGGAGATCGCGCGGCTCGGTGCGCCGCGCTGGTTCGACGAGGAGGTGGCGGACCTCGGCCTCGCGCCCACCTGCACCGTCGCCTACCGGCGCACCGCCTTCCTCGGCAGCGGCGACCACGGCCCGTTCCGGCTCACGCTCGATCATGCGCTCGAGGGCAGGGCTCGCCGGGCGTGGGACCTCGCCGCAGCGGGCGACCCGCGCCACGCGCTCGTGCCCGACCGCGTCGTCGTCGAGCTCAAGTTCCGCGACGCGCTCCCCCACCTCTTCAAGCAGCTGCTCGCGGAGGTCGGGCTCGAGCCGTCGGGCTTCTCGAAGTACCGCAAAACGGCGGTCGCCGCGGGGCTGGTGGAGGCGAGGAATGGCACCGATGGCTGACGGCGCGACGTGGGACTCGCTCGGCCGCTACGCGCTGCGGCTCGCCGCGGCGGCCGCGGTCGGCTTCCTGATCGCCCGGGCGTACCGCGCCAGCACGCGCCGCCCGCCCGCGTCGCTCGACCGCCACGCGACGACGCTCGTGCTGCTGACGGTGCTGGTCGCGATGACGGCGCTGGTCGTCGACGACAGCATCGCGCGCGCCTTCAGCCTGGTCGGCGCGCTCGCGATCGTCCGCTTCCGCACGATCCTCGAGGACACGCGCGACACCGCGTTCGTGGTCTTCGCGGTCGTCTCGGGCATGGCGATCGGCGTCGGCAACTGGATGCTGACGGTCGTCGGCGTGCCGCTCGTCGCGCTCGTCGCGCTCGGACTCGGCTTCCTCTCGGCCGGAAGAGCCGGGACGGTCGTCGCGCAGCAGCTCGTGGTGCGGCTGGGCGGCGGGCGCGATCCCGAGGGCGTCGTGGGTGCGACGCTGCGCAAGCACGCGACCTCCTGGCAGCTGAAGCGCACGACGACGGTGCGGCAGGGCGCCGCGCTCGAGCTCACGTATCGCCTCGAGATGCGCGACGACGGGAAACCGATCGAGATGGTCTCCGAGCTGAACGGCCTCGAGGGCGTGCAGCACGTCGAATTGGGAGAAGCGTGAGCGATGGTCGTCGCGGCGCTCGCGCTCGCCGTGCTCGTCTCCGCCGCCGCGCCTCAGGACGGCGCGAGCAAGGTTGCCGCCGACCCGAGCGACGCCTTCTTCAAGAAGGGCGAGATCCCGCGGCTGAAGCTCGAGCTCGCGCCCGAGGACGTCGAGAAGCTGCGCGCGAACGCGCGCGAGTACGTGCGCTGCCGCGTGCGCGAGAACGACAAGACCGTCTACGAAGGCGTCTCGATCAAGCTCAAGGGCTCCGCCGGCAGCTTCCAAGCGATCGACGACCAGCCGGCGTTCACGCTCCGGGTCGACCGCGACGACGACGACGCGCGCTTCCACGGCCTCGCCAAGTTCCACCTCAACAACAGCGTGCAGGACGACACGTACCTGCGCGAGTGGATCGGCTCCGAGCTCTGCCGTGCCGCCGGCGTCGCGACGCCGCGCGTGACCCACGCCCGCGTATGGCTCAACGAGCGCGACCTCGGCCTCTACGTCCTGAAGGAGGGCTTCGACAAGCTGCTGGTGAAGCGCTCCTTCAAGGAGGCGGCGGGCAACCTCTACGACGGCGGCTTCTGCCAGGACGTCGACGCCGACCTGAAGAAGGAGTGCGGCAAGGGGCCCGACGACCACTCCGACCTGAAGGCGCTGCGCGAGGCGTGCCTCGAGCCCGATCTGAAGAAGCGCTGGCCGCGCCTCGACGAGCTGGTCGACGGGAAGGCCTTCCTCACCTTCGTCGCGATGGAGCTGATGCTCGGCCACTGGGACGGATACAGCCTGAACCACAACAACTACCGCGTCTACTTCGAGCCGAAGAGCGGCAAGGCGGTCTTCCTCACGCACGGCATGGACCAGGTGCTGCAGGACCCGAACGCCTCGATCCTCGACGCGCCGACCGCGCTGGTCGCGGCGAGCCAGATGAAGAACCCGGAGTGGCGCGCCGCCTGGCGCAAGCGCGTCGGCGAGCTGCTGCCGCTGTTCGACGCGACGAAGCTCGGCAGGAAGATCGACGAGGTGAGTCGCCGCCTCGCCAAGGTGCTCGCCGCCACTGACCTCGAGGCCGCCCACGCCTACGAGGGGCGCGTGCGCGACCTGAAGAACCTGATCGAGCAGCGCGAACGGTCGCTCCGCGAGCAGCGCACGCAGCCCGACCCCAAGCCGCTCGTCTTCTCACTCGACGTGCCGGTCCGCATCGAGAGGTGGCACCCGATGTCGGAGTCGGAGGACGCGCAGGTCGGCGAGGAGAAGGCGAACGGCGAGCGCCGCTTCGTCGTCGCGTGCGGGGCTTCCGGCCAGTGCGTCGCCGGCTTTAGGCGCGCCGTCCTGCTCGCGAAGGGGCGCTACCGGCTGGCCGGCGTGCTCAAGGTCAAGGAGGTCGCGGCGCTCGCGGAGGAGGATGCGCCGGGCGCGGGCGCGGGGCTGCGCATCTCCGGCGCGAAGCGCGAAGGCGGGCTCGACGGCACCGCGACGTGGAAGACGGTGCAGTACGAATTCGAGGTCCTCGAAGAGCAGCGCGACGTCGAGCTGGTCGTCGAGCTGCGCGCCTCGAAGGGCCGGCTCGAGGTGAAGCCCGAGTCGCTCAAGCTCACGCGGCTCGGCTCGTAGGCGCGGCGCGGCCGATGCGGATCCTCTTCGTCGCCTCCGAATGCGCACCGTTCGCGAAGACCGGCGGGCTCGGCGACGTGGTCGGCGCGCTCCCCAAGTACCTCGCGCGCCGCGGCCACGAGGTCCGGGTCGTCCTGCCGCTCTACCAGGGCATGCCGTGGGATGCCTTCGAGCTCCTCGACGGCGTGCTCGCGGTGCCGATGGGATGGGGGCCGGAGTTCGCCGCGGTGCGCCTCGGCCGGCTGCCGGGCAGCGACGTGCGCGTCTACTTCCTCGAGCATCGCCGCTTCTTCGACCGCCCCCACCTCTACGGGTCGCCCGACGCGGCGTACGGCGACAACCTCGAGCGCTTCGCCTTCCTGTCGCGCGGCGCGCTGCAGCTCTGCACCGCCTCGAACTGGCTCCCCGACGTCGTCCACGCCCACGACTGGCAGGCGGCGCTGGTCCCCGTCTACTTGAACACCGTGGAATGGTCCCGGCCGCTGCACGGCAGCGCGTCGCTCTTCACCATCCACAACCTCGCCTTCCAGGGCGAGTTCGAGCCGCGCCAGCTCTGGCTCGCCGGCCTCGGCGCCGAGCACCTCCATGGGAAGGGCCTCGAGCACTTCGGCACGCTCAACCTGATGAAGGGCGGCCTCTGGCACGCGACGCTGCTCACGACGGTGAGCCCGAACTACGCGCGCGAGATCAAGACGTCCGAGTTCGGCTGCGGCCTCGACGGCGTCCTGCGCGAGCGCGCCGTCGACCTGCACGGGATCCTGAACGGCGTCGACGTCGAGGAGTGGAACCCCGCGACCGACCCCCACATCGCGGCGCACTACGACGCGAAGCGACCGGCCGGCAAGGCGGAGTGCAAGCGCGCCCTGCAGCGCGACGCGGGCCTCCCCGAGCGCGCCGACGTCCCCCTCTTCGGGTGGGTCGGGCGGCTCGCCTACCAGAAGGGGATCGACGCGTTCGCGCACGCCCTGCTCGGGCTGCTCGGGCTCGACCTGCAGGTCGTCCTGCTCGGCTCGGGCGATCCCGACGCGGCGCGCTTCCTCGGCGAGCTCGCCGCGCGCCATCCCGCGAAGTTCCGCGCCTGGTTCTCGTTCGACCACGCGCGCTCGCACCGCATCGAGGCGAACAGCGACTTCTTCGTGATGCCGTCGCGCTTCGAGCCGTGCGGCCTGAACCAGATGTACAGCCAGCGCTACGGCACGCTGCCGATCGTGCGCGCGACGGGCGGGCTGCTCGACACGGTGACCAGCTACGACGAGCGCCGCGGGAGCGGCACCGGCTTCATCTTCGGCGACCTGACGCCGACCGCGCTCTACAACACCTGCGCGTGGGCGCTGTCGACGTGGCACGACCGGCGCCCCCACATCGAGGCGATGAAGCGCGAGGCGATGCGGCTCGACTGGTCGTGGGAGCGGTTCGCCGGCGAGTACGAGCGGCTCTATCGAGAAGCGGTCTTGCGGCGGCGGGGAGGTGCGGCGTGATCCCGGGCATCGCGTTCGTCGTGGCCGCCGCGCTCGTCGCGCAGGAGAAGGCGGCGGAGGGCGTCCGCTTCGGCGATGCGCGTCTCGCGAAGGGGGCGCGGCTCGCCGCGACCTCGACCAACACGGCGGCCTTGAAGACGACGGTGAAGGGGGGCGGCGTCGAACAGGAGCTCGAGAGCTCGACCGTCCTCGACCACGCCTGGACCGCCGCCGTCATCGAATGCGATGAGAAGGGCGGGCAGGCGGCGACGCTCGACGTGACGCGCGTCCACCTGCGGGCGACCACGCCGCTCGGCGAGCAGGAGCACGACAGCTCCGCGGCCGGCGTGAAGTGGAGCGCCACGCGCGGCGCGGACGGCGACGCGTGGAAGTTCACGAGCGAAGGCGCGCCGGCGCCCGACGTCGAGGCGAAGCGGACGCTCGAGGAGATCGCGGCGCGGGCGCTCGGCCGCTCCCCGCTCGCGGCGGCGCTCGCCGGAAGGACCTTGAAGGTCGGCGAGAAGGTCGAGGTCGCCGCCGCCGACGCGCAGCGCGTGCTCGCGACCTTCGCGGAACCGGGGACGGTGAAGTCGCTCGTGCTCGAGCTGACCGGTCAGAAGGAGCTCGACGGCGTCGTCGTCGCGACCTTCGCCGCCAAGGCGCACCTCGAATCGAGCCGCGCGACGGAGGCGGGCGGGACGACGACCACCGACCTCGAAGGCGAGCTCGCCGTCACCACCGCGCAGTCGCTCGTCGTGCGCGCGTCGCTCGCGGGCCCGACCACCCTCGACGTGAAGGTCGGCACCGGCGGCGACGCCGTGACGATCCGCGGGGCCGGGCGCTCGACGTGGACGTATCGCGCGGAGCTGCGCTAGCGACACCCGCGCCGCGCGGTCAATCCTGGAACAGGCTCGCTGCGACGCGCGGGTCGGAGAGCTCGCCCACGGTGAGCGTCGCGCCGACGGTCGCGAGCTCGGCGAGCGGATGCTGGCCGCTCGCGACGGCGAGCGAGTCGAAGCGGTTCGCGCGGGCGGCGGCGACGTCCTTGGGCGTGTCGCCGATCACGACGACGCGGCAGCGGTCGAGCGGCGCGCCGAGCCGCTCGGCGCCGCGGCGCGCACCGGTGAGGATCAGCTCGGGACGCTCCTCGCTGTCGTCGGCGAAGCCGCTGAAGGGGAAGCGCTCCCACAGGCCGCAGACGGAGAGCTTCTTTTTCGCGCCGGCGACCACGTTGCCGGTGCCGAGCCCGGTCGCGACCTCGCGCCGCGCGGCGGCGCGATCGAGCAGCTCGGTCACGCCCGGCAGCACCCGCAGGCCCGGCGCGGTCGCGGGCGCGAGCTCGGTGTCGAGCAGCTCGACGTAGCGCGCGAGCACGCGCGCGATCGCGTCCTCGTTCGGATCGATACCGAGAGCTCGGAGTCCAGCGCGTGCGATGGCGCGATCGGTCATGCCGGCGAAGCTGAAGTGGCCGCACGCCTCGCGCGAGCCGCCGCGATCGGCGAAGAGCACGTTGAAGGCGCGCTCGATGGCGCGGCGGCCCGCGCCGCCGGTCGACACGAGCGTGCCGTCGAGATCGAAGAGGAGGATCGTGGGGCGCATCGGGCGGATGCTACTTTCACGCGGCTCCCGAGGAGGCCGCCATGCATCGATTCGACACCGCGCTGATCCACGCGGGAGAACCCCACCCGCGCATCGAGGGCGCGATCGCGATGCCGGTGTTCCAGTCGGCGACGTTCGAGCCGAAGGGGGCCAGCAACTACTTCGACCTCCCCTACATCCGGCTCAACAACACGCCCAACCACCGCGTGCTGCACGCGCGGCTCGCCGCGCTCGAAGGCGCCGAGGACGCGCTGGTGCTCGCGAGCGGGATGGCGGCGATCGCGACGACGCTGCTCACGGTGCTCGCGCCGGGCGACCACCTGCTGGTGCAGGAGAGCCTGTACGGCGGGACGCACGACTTCACGCGCGGGGAGCTGCGCGAGCTCGGCATCGAGGTCACGACGATCGACGCGGCCGCGCCGGCGACCTGGGCGGCGAAGCTGACGCCGAAGACGAAGGCGATCTACGTCGAGACGATCAGCAACCCGCTCATGCACGTGCCCGATCTGGCGGCGGTGGTCGAGTTCGCGCGTTCGCGGAAGATCCTCTCCCTGATCGACAACACCTTCGCGACGCCGCTCGTCTTCCCGGCCGTGCGCTTCGGCTTCGACCTCTCGCTCCACAGCTGCACGAAGTACCTGAACGGCCACTCCGACCTCGTCGCGGGCGCGGTGGTCGGGAGCGCCGAGCTCGTGAAGCGCGTGCGCCACCGCGCCGCCCACCTCGGCGGCGCCCTCGACCCGCACGCCTGCTTCCTGCTCGAGCGCGGCCTGAAGACGCTCGGCGTCCGCCTGCGCCACCAGATGGCGAGCTCCGCGAGGATCGCGCGCTTCCTCACCGGGAGCCCCGCAATCACGCGCGTCCACCATCCCGGGCTGCCGGAACACCCCCACCACGCGCTCGCGAAACGCGACCTTCAAGGCTTCGGCGCGATGCTCTCCTTCGAGGTGAAGGGCGACGTCGCGCGCGCCGACGACTTCCTGCGCCGGCTCGCGATCCCGGTCAACGCGCCGAGCCTCGGCGGCGTCGAGTCGCTCGTCACGCGTCCCGCGACGACTTCGCACTCGGGCATGTCGGCCGCGGATCGGCGCGCCGCGGGCGTGAGCGACAACCTGGTGCGCCTCTCCGTCGGCATCGAGGATCCCGACGACTTGATCGAGGACCTCGAGCAAGCGCTGCGGATCGGGCAGTGATGACCGAAAGCCCGTACTCGCACGATGGGGACGATTCCACGCCCTCGGGCGGCACGATGCGCATCATCAGCACCTCGGGACGAGGTTTCGCGCTCTTTCGCGCTGTTGCTGCTTCCGATGGTAGGTACTGTCGCGACCTCGCGTCGCCGGGCTTCCATGAAGCTGAATGGGAGAGAAGCCCTGTTCGTGATGAAACTGGTGCCTCTGCTCGTCGGAGCTGCGCTGCTCGTGCTGGTCGCGGCGTTCGGACTGCACTGCCTCGTCATGCACTGCGACCACCCCAAGACGAAGCAAGTCGAGTCGAAGTCCCGGGTGCGCTGAGCGCGGGTCCACGCGCGGCGGCGCGACCCACCGCGCTTCTCCTACTCCTCCTGCTCGCGCTCGCGAGCGCCGCATGCCGGCGCGACGAGCCGAGCAGTCCGCCGACGTCCGGCGCGCCCGCTCCGTCGAGCACGGCGCCGGCCACGGCGCCTGCGCCTGCGACTGCGCCGGCCGTCAAGTCCGCGTCGCCCGCCGACGCCGAGGCGGCACGCGCCGCCGTCGTGCGCGGCCGCCAGCTCTTCGCCGCGCGCGACTTCGCCGGCGCGCGCGCGGCGTTCGCGGAGGCGATGCAGCGCGATCCGGCGAGCGCCGACGCCCTCTTCTGGGCCGGCCGCGCCGACATCGCGTCGAGCGCCGGCATGTCCTACTCGCGCGCGATCGACTACTTCGAGCGCGCGCTCGCGCTCGAGCCGGCGCGCGTGCAGGCGCACTGGGGGCTCGGCATCGCGCGCTTCTCGCTGTCGGACTACGACCGGGCCGAGCAGGAGCTGCGCGCCTTCGTCGCCGGCGCGAGCGACGCCGACCCGGCGGTGATGCGCTCCGAGGCGCACCACTTCCTCGGCCTGATCGCGGGGACGGCCGGCCGCAACGAGGCGGCGCTCGCGGAGTTCGCCGCGGCGGCGCGCCTCCAGCCGGCGTGGGCCGACGTCCCCTTCGAGCGCGGCCGCATCCTCGAGGCGCTCGGCCGACCCGACGAGGCGCTCGCCGCCTACCGCGACGCGACGCGCCTCGAGCCCAACCACCTCCCCGCCCATTTCCGCCTCGCGCGCCTGCTGCGTGCGCAGGGGCGCGACGAGGAGGCGAAGCGCGAGGAGAGGATCCACCGCCTGCTCAACGTGCTGACCGACAACCAGACCGGCAAGGACGCGAAGACGCCGGCGCAGCGCCTCACGCTCTACGGCGAGCTCGCGCAGCTCGACCCGTCGAACCGCGGCGCGCGCCTCGAATACGCGCGCGCCCTCTCCGAATTGCAGCGCACGGCCGAGGCGGAGCTCGCGCTCGACGACCTCCTGAAGGAGGCGCCCGACTGGACGGAAGGCTGCGTGCTGCGCGCGACGCTCGCGCTGCGCAGCGGCAAGAAGGGCGAGGCGGCGCGCATCGTCGCCGCCTACGCCAAGGCGGCGCCTGCCGCGACCGGCGCGCTGCCCGAAGAGCTCCAGGCCCTCCTGCCGAAGCACTGACGGAACCGACGAAGGCGCCATGCAAACGACGACAGGCGAGCGGGACGCCAGGGTGGGACGGTGGCCGGCGCGCGCGCCTCGGCGCGCCGCGCGCTTCGCCGCCTTCACGCTCGCCGCGGCCGCAGCCGCCGGCTGCGAGCGCGGGGCGGGCGGAGCCGGCGGAGCGGACGCCGGAAACGACGCGCGCGGCTACGTCGACGTCACCGCCGGCTCGGGCCTCGCGTTCCGCCACGTGAACGGCGCGAGCGGCGCCTTCTACTTTCTCGAGACCAACGGCTCGGGCTGCGGCCTCTTCGACTACGACAACGACGGCGACCTCGACGCCTACTTCGCGCAGGGGGGCGCGCTCGAGGGCTTCAAGGAGAAGGGCCCCTTCCCGAGCCGCCTCTTCCGCAACGACGGCCCCGGCCCCGACGGACGCCCGCGCTTCTCCGACGTGACCGAGGCGGCGCACGCCGGCGCGCAGCTCTACGCCACCGGCTGCTGCCTCGCCGACTACGACGGCGACGGCTGGCGCGACGTCTTCGTCTACGGCTGGGGTCCGAACGTCCTGCTGCGCAACCGGGGCGACGGCACCTTCGAGGACGTCTCCAAGCGCGCGGGCGTCGCCGACAAGCGCTACGCCGGCACGGCGCTCTACGCCGACTTCGACCGCGACGGCGATCTCGACCTCTTCGTCGGCAACTACGTGAAGTGGGACTACCCGCTGCACCGGAGCTGCGCCGTCCCGCCGGCCGAGCGTTCGTACTGCCACCCCGACGTCTTCGACGCCGAGACGAGCCTCCTCTACCGCAACAACGGCGACGGCACGTTCACCGACGTCTCGTTCCAGGTCGGGATCACGCGCCGCGACGGCAAGACGCTCGGCGCGCTGGCGAGCGACGTCGACGACGACGGCGACCTCGACCTCTTCGTCGCGAACGACTCCTCCCCCAACTTCCTCTACCGCAACGAAGGCAAGCCGGGCGCGCTCGCGTTCGAGGACGCGTCGGAGTCGTCCTCGCTGAGCTACGACCACGACGGCCGTACGCAGGGCTCGATGGGCTGCGACTTCGCCGACGTCGACGGCGACCTCTCCCCCGACCTCGCCGTCACCAACCTCGAGATGGAGGCGACCGCGCTCTACGTGAACGACGGGCGCGGCCACTTCGACGACCAGGCGTTCCAGCGCGGGATCGGCCGGCCGTCGCTGCTCGACTTCGGCTGGGGGCTGCGCTTCCTCGACTTCGACGACGACGCCGACATGGACCTGCTGGTCGTGAACGGCCACCTCCATCCGGGGGTCGTGCAGTACGAGGCGTCGCAGCGCTACGAGCAGGAGCCCAAGCTCTTCCTCAACGACGGCAGCGGCCGCTTCACCGTCGCGTCGGCCGGCCCGAACGCCCCGGGCGGGAAGCCGGGCGACGAGGGCGGGACGTTCCTTTCCAAGCGCCTCGTCGCGCGCGGCCTCGCGATGGGCGACCTCGACGACGACGGCGACCTCGACGCGATCGTCTCGATGAACGACCACGACGCGCGCCTGGTCGTGCGCGCGGGGAGGCCGGAGCGCCGCTGGATCGGCTGCGCGCTCGCGTACGAGGGGAGGAACCCCGAGGCGATCGGCGCGCGCGTCGACGTGACGGCCGGCGGCAAGCGGCAGCGCCAGGAGATCCGCGGCGCGCAGTCGTTCGCCTCGTGGCAGGACCTGCGCCTGCTCTTCGGGCTCGCCGACCAGGCGCAGGCGGAGAGCGTCGTGGTCCGCTGGCCGCGCGGCGAGCTCGAGGAGTTCGGTCCGCTGCCGGCCGGGAGCTACCACCGCCTCGTGCGCGGGAAGGGGAAGCCGGCCCGCTGACGGCGGGCCGCGGCGCGGCGCGGGCCTCTCAGCGCGGCGGGTCGGTCTCGACCTGAGCGGTGATCGTCACGTCGACGAGCTCGAACTCCGGGTCGGCGCCCCCCGCCTCGAGCGTGTACTCGTAGGCGGGCCACGCGACCACTTCGCGGCTCGGCGGCGCCGCGATCCGGTATTCGAGCAGCGTCCGCGCCGGGTCGGCCGGCGCCGGCCCCATCGGCTTCGCCTCGAGCGTCACGCTCCCGAGCAGGTGGCGCAGCAACAGGCGCGGCGCCGCGCCGTCGCGCACGGTCGCGTGCACGATCAGCTGGTCGGGCAGCGGCGGGCGCGAGAGCACGATCTCCGCGGCGACGCCGGGCGCGAGCCGTCCGCGCCGGCCGACGCCGAAGAGCGCCTGCGGCGGCGGCTCCTCGCCGAACTCGCAGCGGTTCGTGATCCAGGTGTGGACGAGCGTCATGAGCGAGTTGTCGATGCCGTTGCGCGCGTGGGCCGCCGTGGTGAGGCGCTCGGCGGCGGCGACGACCTCGCGCGGCGCGCGCATCGGCTCGGGCACCATCTCGCGGCGCGACAGCGCGACCCAGACCTGGTCGGCGAGCTGCGCGTGCACCGCCGCGGCGGCGTGGCCGTCGGGGCCGGTGCGCAGCCGCGGGTCGAGCTCGAAGGGGGGCGCGTGCACCACCGGGATCGAGAGGTCTTGGGCGAGCGAGTCGATCCCCAGCGTGAGGAGCGGCGGCCCCGAGAGCACCACGATCACGCCGCGCTGCTGCATGCGCAGCGTGCCGAGCAGCCGCTGCCACTCGGCGAGGACGCCTTCGCGAGCGTCGCGGCGCGCGAGTCCGTGCGCCTCGAGGATCAGCGCGCGCAGGAACGCCGCCTGCCCCGGCGTCGGCTTGCGCGAGCGCACGGCGGCGGTGATGCCGTCGAGCCGGCGGCGCGCGCGCTCGGAGGCGCCCGCCACGAAGCTGTCGGTCGCGACGAGCTCGGCGACGGCGCGCTCGGCGCGGTCGTGGTCGCGCGCGGCGCGCCACTCGTCGAGCGCGCGCAGCAGCGCGAGGCCGCCGCGCTTCCGCGTCGCGGCGTCGGGCGAGCTCGGGGCGGGCTCGATCTCGAACGGGCGCGGGTCGGCGCCGAGCGCGTCGCCGCCCGCCTCGAGGACGACCACGTCGGCGCCGCTCTCGTGCGCGACGATCGCCGCGCTGCCGCGGAAGGTCCCGCTGCGCGCGAACGCCGTGAGGGTGGTCAGCACCGGGTCGGCGGGCCGCGCGATCGGCGCGACCGCGAGGACCTCGCTGAAGGCGCCGTCGCCCGTGACGCGGAGAGCGAGGCGGGCGGTCCAGCGCTCGTCGTCGCGCAGTCCGGCGCCGGCCGAGAGCGCCGACCCGACCACGAGCAGCGGCGCGGCGCGCGGGCGCTCCGGCGACGGGATCGCGGTCGCCGGCGCGCTCCCGAGCTCCCCGTCGGCGAGCGCCGCCCCGCCGGTGTGGAGCCACCCTTCGGCCGCGGCGAGCAGCGCGACGAGGGTGATCGGCACGAGCAGCGCCCGCTTCATGGCGCGCGAAGATACCGGCTACCATCGGCGCGCCGATCGGCGGACGGGAGGAATCGGGCGTGCGCGGCGTCGTCTTCGATCTCGACGGGACCCTGGCCGACACGCTCGCGACGATCGCGGGCGTCGCCAACTTCGCGCTGCGCTCGCTCGACCTGCCAGAGCACCCGCGCGACGCCTACCGGATGATGGTCGGCGACGGGATCGTCGTCCTGTGCCGGCGCGCGCTGCCGCCCGACCGCAAGGAGCTCGAGGCGGAGCTCCTCGCACGCGTGCGCGCGCGCTACGCCGACCACTACCTCGACGGGGCGCGTCTCTACGACGGGATGCGCGAGCTGCTGTTCGACCTCAAGCAGCGCGGCGCGCGGCTCGGCGTCCTCTCGAACAAGCCCGACGAGCTGACCCGGAAGACGGTCGACGGCCTCGGCGTGGGCGCGCTCTTCGACGTCGTGATGGGGCAGCGCGAGGGCGTCGCGCCCAAGCCCGATCCGGCCGGAGCGATCGAGATGCGGACCGCGCTGGACCTCCCGGCGCACGAGATCCTCTACGTCGGCGACACCGCGATCGACATGCAGACGGCGCGCAACGCGGGCTTCCCGTCGGTCGGCGTGCTGTGGGGCTTCCGGCCGCCGCGCGAGCTCAGGGAGAACGGCGCCGACTTCCTCGCGATGCGGCCCGCGGAGATCCTGCCCATTTATCAACTGCGCGCTGACGCGCGCTGAGGCGACTGCGCGCGGGAGGTCACTCGAGGACGAAGCCGACGTGGCCGAGGGTCGCTTCGACCTCGACGACGATCGACGGGCCGCCCTTCCCCCAGTCGGGGCTCGTGTAGCGCTTCTCCCCATCGCTGCGGAATTCGGGCGCGGAGAACTCGGCGAGGACCTTGTCCTTCAGGACGACGCGCACCGCGAGGCCGCGCGGCACGCGGAACTCCACGTTGGCGGCGCCCGAATCGACGTGCACCAGCGCGTCCTCCTTCCACTCGCCGGCGAGGTCGAGCTCGCAGGAGCCGGCGCCGACGTCGACCAGGATCGTGCGCGCGTGCGAGTTGCCGAGCCGGCGCGCCACGACGTTGCCGGCGCCGCAGCCGAGCTCGAGCCGCTCGAGACGCCCCTCCTGCGGCTTCGCGAAATCGACCACGAAGTGGCCGCCGCCGAGCTCGATCTTCGCGCGACGGAGCAGGAGGCCGCCGAGTTCGAGGTCGGCGTCGCACGCCGCGAGCTCGCAGTCGAACGCGAGCGGCATCCCCTCGGCCAGCTCGAGATCCCACTCGTTGATCACGGTGACCTCGGGATCGATGTCGTCGGGATCGCGCTCCTCGGGCCGCCACGACCGGAAGTTGATCAGGCTGTCGTCGGAGTCGAGCCAGAGGCGGACCTCGAGGTGCTTGCCGGTGCGGCGCGCGTCGGCGTGCGCGTCCACCTCGTCGAGGTTGTCGCGCGTGTGGAGCCGCGCCGCGCGCGCCGCGTCGCCGGGCCGCACGCGCAGCCGGCCGCTCCAGTAGGAGAGGTGGACCGACGCATCGAGCGCGTCGTCGCGGTCCATCGCGAACTGCTGCTCCTGCAACGCCCCGATCGTGGCGAGCGGGCGCATCGCGCTGCAGCCCGCGGCGATCGAGAGGGCGCCGGCGAGCGCGCCGGCGAGCCGGGTCGGGGCGAGGCAGCGCATGCGGAGCTCCGTCTTCGGAGACGAGCGCGGTTTGCGTCTCGCCCCGAGGCGGCGCGGGAGAAGGGGCCGCCGGGCGCGGTTGGAGGGGTTTTCCGGGACGGCGCGCCGCGTCACTGCCGGACGCGCAAGGAGACGTTGCCGGTGCCGGCCGACGCCGTGAGGCGCGGACCGCCGGCGCCGAGCTTGCCCTCCGCCGATCCGCCGACGAAGCTCGACGTGCGGCCGAGCGCGGCGCCGTCGCAGCGGACGTTCCCGACGCCGGTCTGGAGCTGGACGTCGGCCGCGAGCGACGGCGCGACCGCGACGTCGACGTTCCCGACGCCGCTGCTGCACTCGAGCGCGCGGCCGAGCGTGCCGCCCGCGATGGCGACGCGCACGTTGCCGGTGCCGGACTTGATCGTGCCGCTCGCCAGCGTTTCGACCTCGACCAGGACGTTGCCGACGCCCGAGGTCGCGCGGGCCGCGCCGACCTTGCCGCGCAGCTTGACGTTGCCGACACCCGAAGTCGCTTCGACCTCGTTGCCGCCGCCGGTGACCTCGACGTTGCCGACTCCGATCGCGGCGCGCCACGCGAGGCGCGCGGGCGCGCGCACCACGAGGTCGATGTGGAAGTCTTCGCGGTAGCCGTCGTCCGCGTGCCCGCTGCCGATCCGGAGCGCGTCGCCGACGACCTCGATCTCGAGGTCGCGCGCCGCGTCGGCGGCCGGGAACTGCGCGCGCAGCGACTCGCGCACGGAGATCTTCGCCGTGACGGAGACGGTGTCGTCCGGCGAGGGCGCGACGTCGATCGAGCCGATCGGATCGTCGACGTCGAGGCGCAAGACGCCCGCGGAGGGACGGCTCGCGTCGCAGCTCCCGATCGAGACGAACGGCTCCGAGGAGCCGGTCGAGATGCAGGCGACGAGCAGCAGCGCCCCGACGGCGAGCGCGGCGAGCCGGCTCCCCACGGCGAGCGCAGCGAGCCGGCTTTCCGTAGCGAGCGCAGCGAGCCGACCCTGTCGGCGCACGGACGAAACGGCGGAGCGTGCCATGGTCTCTTCTCCCGTCACGCCTTCGGCGCGCCCTTCCCCTCGATGAAGCCCTCGATGATGTCGACCTCTTGGCGACTACCGATGTACAGCGCGGTCCGTTCGTGCAATTGGCGCGGCTTCTTCTCGAGGATGCGCGTCGACCCGTCGATGGCGCGCCCCCCCGCCTGCTCGGCGAGGAAGGCCATCGGGTTCGCCTCGTACATCAGGCGCAGCTTGCCCTGCGGGGACTTGGCGGTCGGCGGGTAGAGGAAGACGCCGCCCTGCATCAGGATGCGGTGGAAGTCGGCGACGAAGCTGCCGACGTAGCGCGCGCTGTAGTTCGACTCGGGCTGCTTGGTCCAGGCGAGGTACTGCTGCACCGGCGCCGGGAAGGAGAGCGAGTTGGCCTCGTTGGTCGAGTAGACCCGCTTGCGGTCGGGCATCTTGAGCCGCTCGGAGACGAGCACGTAGGCGCCGATCTCCGGGTCGAGCACGAACTGGTGGACGCCGTCGCCCGTCGTGTAGACGAAGGTCGTCGCCGAGCTGTAGAGGACGTAGCCGGCCGCGACCTGCTTCAGCCCCGGCTGCAGGACCTCCGCCTGGATGTCGGCCTGCCCCTCCCACTCGGTGGGGTCGGGCCGGATCAGGATCGAGAAGATCGTCCCGGTCGGGATGTTGACGTCGATGTTCGAGCTGCCGTCGAGCGGATCGAACAGCACGATGTACTTGCCGCTGCGGCCCGTCTCGGTCAGGTCGACCGCCCCTTCGACCTCCTCGCTCGCCAGCACCGCGACGCTGCGCCGGTAGCCGATGCAGTGCATCATCAGGTCATTGGCGATCTGGTCGAGCTTCTGGACCGTCTCCCCCTGCACGTTGGTCCGGCCGGTCGAGCCGAGCACGTCGAACAGCCCCGCCTTGCGGACGCGCGACGCGAGGACCTTGGTCGCGATCGTGATGCCCGACAAGAGGAAGGAGAACTCGCCGGTCGCCTCGGAGTGGCGCCGCTGGTTGGCGATGATGTGCTGCTGGATCGTGATCAGGCCCGGCAGCAGCTCCGAGTGCGACGTCGTCGGCTTGTCCATGTCGGAGCCTCTCCGGCGCCGTGTCCGGAAAACGGTGGGCGCGGCCCCGGCCTCGCCGGCGCCGCGCCCCGCGGTTCGACCCGCTCGCGCGGGCCCGTCTCAGCGTGCCGAGGGCTTCGTGCCCAGCGGTTTCATGTCGAGCAGCTCGACGCCCTTCGGCAGCGCGGCGAGCACGCCCTCGGCCGGAGGCGTCGTCCCCTTCGCGAAGTAGAGCGCCGCGACGTGCGTCGTCTCCTTCGGGAGATCGCCCGCGTCGACGGCGAAGGCGCCGTCGGCCGCGAAGGCGATCGGCGTCGCGAGCACGCGGAACCGGCCGTTCCCGAAGCGCGCGGCGAGGCGCGCCTCGCCCGCGGCGAGGCGGCCGCGCCCCGTGACCCGGCCGTCGGCCGCGACGCCCTCGAGCGTCACGCCCTCGAGCTCGGGGAAGGCGAGGCCCTTGCGCTCGGCGTCGGGCAGCCGGATCAGCTTCTCCGGGTCGAGCCGCTCGAGCAGCTTCGTCCGCGTGCGCTCGTCCTTGCCGTAGATCACCTGCAGCACGTGCTCGCTGCGCAGCAGCGTCGAATCGAAGAAGGCGTAGGAGAGCGCGTTGGCGCCGTCGGCCGCGCAGCGCTCGTAACGCGTGAGCGGGACGTCGTCGACCCACAGGATCGGGTCGAGCGCGCGCACCGGGAAGTCGTCGCCCGTGATCACGATCTTCCAGCCGAACGTCTCGAGCTTGACCGTGCCGTCCTGCTGCGGGATGCGGAACGGCGGGTCGAAGCGCGCCTCGCGCAGCTCGTAGCCGCGCAGCGGCAGCAGCCCGAATTCGACGCGCGGCACCGCGTCCTGCGCCGTCGAACGGCCGGCGGCCGCGACCAGCAGGAAACCCGTGACGAGCGCGCACGCGGCGACGCCGAGGAGGGAGAGTCGGGCGCGAATCATCGGCTTCGTCCTCATCGGGTGAATTGAATGTCGTCGATGGCGAGCAGGCCCGTCGACCCGAAGTTGACCACGATCTTGGTGATCTTGGTCAGGTCGAGCCCCGAGTCGTCCGCGGTGAAGGCGCGCAGCGGAACGCGGACCGACGACATCATCGACTTGCGGCCGTTGCCGGTCGGGTATCCGTACGGAATGACGGCGAAGCCCGCCGAAGAGACGTCGACCGTCTGGCTCACGCCGTTGGCGTCCTCGAGGTTGACGAGGAAGGACTGCGGCGTGCCCGGCGGGTTGAGCACGCCGCCGTCGGCGACGAGCGCGGCACGGATGTGCAGGTGCGAGAAGCTGGTCACGTCCTGGTTGGCGGACGGGATCTCGCTCGTGTAGGTGGTCGCCTGGTTCCAGCCGACGATCAGCCCGTTCGTGTCGTGGTAGAAGCTGCCGTCGTAGTTGCCCTGACGCAGCCCGCTCTCCTGGTAGGTCACGGGCGCCGGCGAGGCGGTCACCACGCCGCCGAGCGTGTTGAGGGTCGGGTCGACCGGCTTGTCCTGGAAGTTGTCGACCACCAGGCGGTCGTCGTCCTCGAAGGTCCAGAAGGTCTTCACGCCGGAGAGCTTGGTCGAGTCGAGGCGGCCGCGGTGGAAGGCGAGCATCTCGCTGCGGTCCTGCAGGAACGCCATCCAGAACGTCGTCATGTAGACGCGCCCGGTGTCCTGCTGCTCCTGGGCGGAGATCTGCGCCGGCCCGCCCGCCGAGTCGTTGAAGCCGCCCCACCCGGGATCGATCCAGACGGTGTTCCACGCGTTGTGGTTGGCGCCGTAGATGAACGCCTGCGACTTGGTCGCCTTGTGGATGCCGAGCCCGGCGCGGTCGAAGGTCCGCGCGCCCTCGGCGTCCCACACGTCGCCGTCGTTCGCGCCCATGATGTTGAAGAACGGCGTGTCGTTCACGACCCACGTCTTGGGGCCGCCGCCGGGCGGCGAGGCGCTGTTGAAGTCGGTCGGCGCGATCGTGATGCACGCCCTGATGTTGTGGCCGAGCGCCATGTCCTGGTTGATCTGGACCGCCGCCGCCGCGCCCTCGCCGCCGCGCGAGTGGCCGGCGATCCCGACCCGGCCGACGTCGACGCGATTCCAGTAGCGCCCGTTGAACGTTCCGTCGGCGAGCGCCGGGTTGTTCCAGTCCTCCCAGTATCGGATGTGCTCGAGGATCAGCGCGGCGCGCTCGATGAAGCGGTCGTCGAGGCAGGTCACGTTGTAGCCGTCGATCGAGACGCCGATGAACCCGTGGCTCGCCCAGAGGTCGAGCAGGTAGTCGTAGCCCTTGTGGTTGGGCACGCGGCTGCCGACCGGGCAGTTCTGGTCGCACGGATTGCCGCCCTGACAGACCTGGTGGTTGCCGTGCAGGATGAAGACGATCGGGAACTGCTCGGACGTGCCGAACACCGGCACGTCCACGCCGGCCGACTGGCCGGGGTAGGCGACCACGGCGCGCACGTCGACGTCCGCGTCGGCGTACTGGCCCCACGGGATGTCGTAGGCGTCGGGGAAGTCGTATTCGGTGCGGCCGACCGGGAAGGGCCCCGGCTCCGACGGATCGTCGACGACGTAGAAGCCGTCGGCCTGCAGCTTGTCGATCGGGTCGGTGCCGGGCGTGTAGATGTTGTCGAAGAGCGCCTGCGCCGGCGTCGCGGGGGGCGGGCCCCCGCCGCCGCCGGTGGTGCCGCCGCCCTTGGTCCCGTTCGGTGCAGCGAGGCCGAGGTCGATCACGACGTCGAAGGGGATCTTCTCGACCCCGGTCGGGTCGGCGTCGCCCCAGACCTGGCCGATCGAGAGCTCGAGCGTCCCCGCCTTCACGATGCGGCCCTCGACCGCCTCGGTCACGTCGTGCAGCGTCGGATTCGCCTGCCACTCGCTCGCGCTCTTGGCGGCGACGACGTAGATGCGCGCGTAGGCGGCGCTGGTGCTGCCCGGAATGTCGGACGGGTCGAGCCCGGCCAGGACCGCGTCGTGGCGCAGGAAGGTGTTCGAGTACTCGAAGCCGGGATAGAGGCGCTTCTTGGTGCGCCGCCCGGCGAGGTCGGAGACGAGGTCGTGCGGCGGGCCGGCCGGCATCATCACGGCGGGCGACACGACGTGCACGCCCGTCTCGAGCCCGTGCGCGAGCAGGTCGCCCGGCGAGAGCTCCGACTTCGTCGCGCCGCCGCCCGAGATGCGCGCGACCACGTCGAAGCGGCCGTTGCGCTGCAGCTGCGCCGGCCAGACCGGGACGGTGAAGGAGGTCTCCGTCGAGCCGAGATGCACGGAGTGTCGGTGGGGACGCGCCTGGAAGCCGGAGACGTCGACGAGCGGATCGCCGTCGCTCCATTGGCTCCGGTCGGCCACGAAGTAGAGCTCGACCGTGCTCCCGGCCGGGAAGCCCGCGCCGCTGACGCAGAGCGGCTCCTTGCCGTTCTCGAAGGTGTTGCGGTGGCTCCCCTGCCGGTCGGTGCACTCGATCCAGGGCGCGCTGCGCGGCGCCTGGACGGTGAGCGGCGCGGTCGCGACCAGTGGGCCGTTGCCCGGCACCGCGGCGTCGGCCTCCCGCACCTCGACGTGGAGCGGATGGTTCTGGAGGTAGCTCTCCGCCGCCTTCAAGTTGGCGAAGCCGTCGCCCCACTTGCCGGTGCCCGCGGGGTCGGGACCGGTGATGCCCGAGTCGTACCAGAGGACGAGCGGCTCGATCTCTCCGTCCTTGTCGGACGCCGCGGTCACCAGGCCCACCATGTCGGTCGGGCCGCCGAAGAGCACGAGGTCGTAGCCCTTCCGGGGATCGAGCCCCTTCACGCGCACGATCACCGAGTCGCCCGCCTGCAGCAGCGCCGAGGCGTCGCCGCGCGCGTCGATCATCTGGATCTTCACCCGCGCTGGCGTCCCGGTCGGCGGCGCCGCACGCGAGAGCGGCGCGAGGACGAAGAGGAGCGCGAGTCCGGGCAACACGAGGCCGCGCGGAACGGAGACGTTCGTCATGGTTGCAGCCGCTCCCGAGGACGGGACCCACATTCGCGGCGTCGGAGACGCGGGCGAGGGCGGCCGGTTCTAGCTCGCCGGGGAAATACGGGCAACAGAGCAGCGCCTCGACGCGCTCCGTTTCAGCCTCCGACGCCGTTCGTCGAGCATTCGCTTCCTGCCGCGCCCCCGTTCCACGGCAGCGCGTCCGCATGATGGAGCGCGGAAAAGATCCGGCGCGGGAGATCTCGTGAACCTCGTCCTGCTCTTCGACGACGACTTCGTCGCGCCGCGCCGCGTCGTGCTCAAGGGCCGCCGCCGCGACCACGTGCACGCGGTGCACCGCGCCGCGGCGGGCCGCTCGCTCGCCGTCGGCCGGCTCGGCGGCGGAGTCGGAAGAGCGACCGTCGTCCGGCTCGACGAGGAGGAGCTCGAGCTCTCGCTCGAAGACGATCTGCAATCCGCACCGCCGCCGAAGCTGCCGCTCACGCTCGTCCTCGCGCTCCCGCGCCCCAAGACGCTGCGGCGCGTGCTGCAGGCGGCGGCGACGCTCGGCGTCGCGCGCCTCTTCCTCGTGAACGGCTGGCGCGTCGAGAAGAGCTTCTGGAAGAGCCCCGCGCTCGCCCCCGCCGCGCTCCGCCGCGAGCTCTGCCTCGGCCTCGAACAGGCGCGCGACACCGTGCTGCCGGCGGTCGAGACGCGCCGGCTGCTCAAGCCCTTCTGCGACCGCGAGCTCGACGAGCTCTCCGCCGGCTCGCGCAAGCTCGTCGCCGACCCGCGCGCGACGACCCTGTGCCCGCGCGCCGTCGAGGGGGCGACGACGCTGCTGCTCGGCCCCGAGGGCGGCTTCATCGAGCGCGAGCTCGACCTTTTCGCGCGCCACGGCTTCGAGGCGGTGACGCTCGGACCGCGGCCGCTGCGGGTCGAGCAGGCGCTGCCGGCGCTGGTGGCGCGGCTGACCTGACGCGTCCGGTCAGCCGCCGAAGTCGAGCTCGAGCCCCGGCGTGAAGCTCAGTCCGTGCGCGGCGCCCGCGTCGAGTTCGAGCGCCTGCAGGTAGAGGTGGAAGCCGCAGAGCGCCGGATCGAACGGCACGGCAAAGGGGAACGAGGTCGGCGTGGCGGGCAGGAGCACGAACGGAACGACCGCGAGGAGATCTCCGACGAGCAGCGTCCCGCCCGCGCGCGTCGGCACCGAAGCGGTCGCCGTCCCGACGAAGAGCTCGGCGATACTCCAGGTCCCGAGCGAGTTGGTCACGTCGACCGAGATCGAGGTCCCGAGCTTCGGGATCGCGCTCGCGGCGAGCGACGGGACGCCGTTCGTTCCGGGGAAACCGGTGCCGTAGTTCGACCACGCCGCCGCGGCCGCGATCGAGCGATCGTGGACGAAGACGTCGAACGCGCCGTTCGTGTCGCCGGGTACGAGGTTGTCAGAGATGCTGCGGAACCCGACGAATTGCCCGTCGCCGGAGACGAACACCGACTCGGTATAGGAGTCGCCGAGGATGCCGCACGGCATGCTCGCGGCGATCGTCGTCGCTCCGGCGAACTCGTGCGCGAAGACGTCCTCGAACCGGTTCGTGTCGCCCGGGACGAGGTTCACCGCAGCGCTCGTGAATGCGACCATGGCGCCGTCGTCGGAGATCGCGGGAAGGTAGCTGTTGCCGAAGCTCTCGTTGCCGGCGGAGTCGACGCTCGCCCGCGTGACCGTCCCCGTCGTCATGTCCTTGACGAAGATGTCGTCGAAGTTGTTCGTGTCGCCGGCGACGAGGTTGTTCGCGCTGCTCGTGAACGCGACGAAACGCCCGTCGCCCGAGATCGCCGGCTGCCGCGACGCGTAGTTCCCCTGCGTGCCCACCGCGTCGACGCTGACGAGGGTGATCGTGCCGGCCGCCAGGTCGGAGAGGAAGACGTCCTGCCAGTGGTTCGTGTCGCCGGGCACGAGGTTGGTCGCGTAGCTCACGAAGACGACCGCGTGGCCGTCCGCGGTGATCTGGGCGGGGAAGCTGAGGTCGTTCCCCTCGACGCCGCTCGAGTCGACGCTCACCCGCACGGTCGTCTTGTTCTTGAGATCGCGAACGAAGACGTCGGTCACGCCGTTCGTGTCCCCCGTCACGAGGTACGCCGAGTGGCTCGTGAACGCCACGAGCGAACCGTCGCTGGAGATCGACGCCCCGACGCAGTCCTGGTCGGCCTCGACGCCGCCGTTCGAGAGGCTGGCGCGAACGGTCACGTCGTTCGCCTCGTCGAAGACGCCGTCGCCGTCGGCGTCGCGATCGCGCACGTAGACGTCCACCCGGGCGTTCGTGTCCTTGGCGAAGTTGGTCGCGAAGGTCTGGAAGGCGACGAACCTCCCGTCGCGCGAGAGCGCCGGCTGGAAGCAGGCGCTGTTCGCCTCGGTCCCCGAGTTGTTGATGCTCACGCGCACGATCGCGCCGGTCGACTGGTCGCGGACGAAGATGTCGGAAGCGCCGTTCTTGTCGTTCGCGACGAGGTTCGTCGCGACGCTCGCGAACGCGACCCAGCGGCCGTCCGCGGACAGCGCGCCCGGCGCGGCGTCCTGGCTGCTGTCGCCGTTCCCCTGCTGACCGTTGGCGTCGACGCTGACGCGGGCGAGCGGGCTCTGTGCGCGGGCTCCGGCCCACGCCGGCGCGAGCGCGAGCGCGGCAGCGAGCGCGGCGATCGGAAGGCGGCCCGCGAAATGAATTGGTTCCATCGCGGTCAACCTCCCAACAGGAGGTCGAGGCCCGGCGAGAACGACCACCCGTTCGCCGCGCCGGCGTCGAACTCGACCACCTGGAAGAACACGTGGAACCCCGCGTACATCGGTTCCGCGGGCACCGTCGCGGCGACCGACGCGCCCGCAGGCGGGAGAACGACCGTCGAGACGAAGGCGAAGTCGACGAGCAGCGTCCCGCCGAAGTGCGTCGGCACGCTCGCGTCCTCGGTCCCGAACAGCAGCAGCGCCGCGGTCCACGAGCCGAGCGAATTGCCGGCGTCGATCGTGAACGACGTGCCGATCCGCGGCGCCGCGCTCGCGGTCAGGCTCGGGATCCCGAGCGAGCCGGGGAAGCCGGCGCCGTAGTTGTTCCACGCGGCGACGGGATCGGGGGCGAGGCGCACGAAGAAGTCGTCGGCGCCGTTCGTGTCGCCGGAGACGAGATTCGTGGCGGCCGATTCGAACGCGATCCGCGTCCCGTCGTCCGAGATCGAGGCGACGAGACATCCGTAGTCGCCGGCCGCGCCGCAGCTCCCGCTCACGAGACGCGTCTCGCCCGTCACGCGGTCGTGCATGTAGATGTCGCTGAAGCCGTTGCCGTCCCCCGGCGCCAGGTTGCCGGCCCAGCTCCGGAACGTGACGAGGTTCCCGTCCGCGGAGAGCGAGGGCTCCTCGCTGTAGCTGTCGCCCTCGACGCCGGAAGAGTCGACGCTGACGCGCGTCGTCGTCCCCGTCGTCCGGTCGCGGACGAAGACGTCGGGCACGCGGTTCCGGTCGTTCGCGACCAGGTGGTTCGCCCAGCTCTCGAACGCGACGATCGAGCCGTCGGAAGAGAGGTCGGGCAGGTCGCAGTAGTTGTCGGCCTGGACGCCGTTCGAATCGACGCTGACGAGCTCGGTCACGCCGGTCGTGCAGTCGTGCACGAAGACGTCGCGCTTGGGGTTCGCGTCGTTCCCGTCGAGATTCGACGCAAAGCTCGCGAACGCGACGACGTTCCCGTCCGCCGAGATCGCGGGCAAGAAGCTGTTCCGGTCGCCCTGGACTCCGGACGAGTCGACGCTGACGCGCGTGGTCACTCCGGTCGTCATGTCGTGCACGAAGATGTCGGTCTTCCACCCCGTGTCGCCCGCGACGAGGTTGGACGCGCCGCTCGCGAAGGCGACCCGCATCCCGTCGGCGGAGAGGTCGGGCTCCATCGAGTCGGAGTCCCCTTCACTGCCGTCGGAGGCGACGCTCGCGCGGACGGTCGTGCCGTTGCCTTCGTCGAAGACTCCGTTGCCGTCGGGGTCACGATCGTGGAAGAAGACGTCGGTCCATCCGTTCGTGTCGGACGCGACGAGATTCCGGGCCCAGCTCATGAACGCGACGTACCGGCCGTCGCGCGAGATCGCGGGTCGGAGGCTCATGCTGTCGCCCTGCACGCCCGACGACGAGACGCTCACGCGGACGGTCGCGCCGGTCACCAGATCGTGCACGAAGATGTCCGCCACTCCGTTCGTGTCGCCGGTGACCAGGTCGGGCGCCTCGGATTCGAAGGCGACATGGCGACCGTCGCCCGAGATCGACACGAACTGCCGGTAGTGCGAGGGGTGGGTCTCGTTGCCGTTCGAGTCGACGCTCACGCGCACGAACGGCGACTGGGCGTTCGTGGCGACGGCCGCGGCGGAGACGACGAGGACGGTTCGCAGACCGGCAGCGACGACGGGATGCAGGAACATCGGCATGTCCTCCCGCGATCCGACGCGACGCGAACGGGCGGACGCTACCGGCGCGAGGAAGAGCTCACAACGGGTCGCGCGCCTCGAGCGCGGCCCGTCCTGCCAGCGCGCCCGTCGCGAAGGCGGACGTGAAGTTGAAGCCGCCGATCGGGCCGTCGAGGTCGAGCAATTCGCCGACGACGAAGAGGCCGGGGACCTTGCGCGACGCGAGCGTCGCCGGGTCGACCTCGTCGAGGACGATGCCGCCGCGCGTCACCTCGGCGAAGTCGAAGCCGCGCGTGCCGTGGATCGGCAGCGGCGTCGCGGTGAGCACGTCGCACAGGCGCGCGCGCTCGCGCTTCGCGACCTCGGCGAGGCGGCGTTCGGGGTCGAACTCCTCGCTCGCGAGCAGCGCCTGCGCGAGGCGGCGCGGCAGGAGGTCGGCGAGCCACGCGCCGAGCGGCCGCGCGGGCGCGTGCGCGACGCCGTGGTCGAGCTTCTCTTCCAGCGCGGCGCGCTCGAGCGCCGGCAGCCAGCGCACGCGCAACATGGCACGGGAGAGTTCGCCGGCGGCGGCGACGGCGCCGCCGAGGTCCATGGGCGCCGGACCGGAGAGCCCGAAGTGGGTGAAGAGCAGCCCGCCGCGCCGCGTGTCGACGACGCGCCCCTCGACCACGAGCGAGAGCTCGGCCCACGGCAGCGTCAGCCCCGACAGCGCGCGCACCCACGGCACGTCGACGACCAGCGGCACGAGCGCCGGCGTCGGGGAGACGACGGTGTGGCCGAGTTCGCGCGCGAGCGCGTAGCCGTCGCCGGTCGTCCCGACCTTCGGGTAGCTGCGCCCGCCGAGCGCGAGGACGAGGCGCGGCGCCGTGAACTCGCGCTCGCCCGCCTGCACGACGAAGCCGTCGTCGCCGCGCGCGAGCGCCGTCACCGCCGCCCCGCCCACGAACTCCACCCCCGCCGCCGCGAGCTCGCGCTCGAGCGCGTCGCGGACCTCGTCCGCGCGATTCGACACGGGGAAGACCTTGCCGCCCGGCTCGACCTTGGTCGCGACGCCGAGCGACTCGATCCAGGCGCGCAGCTCGCGCGGCCCGCGTTCGCGCAGGGCGGGACCGAGGAAGCGCGAAGCCTCGCGCCCGAACGCCTTCGCGATCTCGGCCGCGTCGCAGTCGTGGGTCAGGTTGCAGCGGTTGCCGCCGCTGATCAGGATCTTCACGCCGGGGCGCGCCGCCTTCTCGAGGAGAAGCACGCGCGGCGCGGGGCGCTCCGCCGGTGCCGCGCGGCGCGCCGCGATCGCCGCGGCGAGGCCCGCCGGGCCGGCGCCCAGCACCAGCAGGTCGGCGCGCTCGCTCACTTCCGTTTCAGCAGCGCGACGGCCTCGAGGTGGAGCGTGCGCGGGAAGAGGTCGACCGGCCGGATCGCCACGCACGTGAAGGCGCGCTGCAGCAGCTCGAGGTCGCGCGCCAGCGTGAACGGGTCGCACGAGACGTAGACGAGCTGCGGAGCGTTCGACGCGATGATCGCCTCGATCACGGCCGGCGACAGCCCGCGCCGCGGCGGATCGACGACGACCGCGTCGATCGGGCTCTCGGCGGCGAGCTTGCGCAGCGCCTGGCCCGCGTCGCCCGCGACGAAACGCGCCCGCCCCTCGAGGTCGTTCTTCTTGGCGGCGAAGCGGGCGCTGCGCACCGCGTCCTCGTCGTACTCGACGCCGACCACGAGCGCGCCGGCGCGCGCGAGCCGGAGCGAGATCGGCCCGACGCCGCAGTAGAGGTCGGCGATGCGCTTGCCCGCGAGCTGCTCCTTGCCGAGCAGCCGCAGCACCTCGCCGTAGAGCACCGCGGCCTGGCCCGCGTTCACCTGCCCGAAGTTGGCGATTCCGGTCCGGAAGTGCAGCCCGTCGCTCACCTCGTCGATCCAGGTCCGGCCGGCGAGCGGCAGCGTCTTGTCGCCGAGCACCGCCGCGCCCTCCTCGGCGTGGATGTTCTGCACCACGCCGACCAGGCCGACGTCCTCGAGCCGCTCCATGAGCTTCAGCGCGAGCCCGCGGATCTTGCCGTAGCCCTGCGCCTGGACCACGATGCCGGCCAGGATCTCGCCGGTCCCCTCGCCGATGCGCGCGACCACGTGGCGCAGGATGCCGCGGCCGGTGCGCTCGTCGTGGATCGCGATCTTGAGCGAGCTCACGAGCTCCTTCGCGACCAGCACGAGCGCGGTGAGGCGCGGGTGCTGGATCAGGCAGGTCTCGAGGTCGACGATCCGGTGCGAGCGGCGCTCGTAGAAGCCGGCGACCGGCCCCGCGCGCGACCAGCCGAACGGGATCTTGATCGCGGTGCGATAGAACAGCGGCTCGCTCGCGCCCAGGATCGACAGGATCGGCGCGCCGGTGAGCGCCGGGTGGTGCGAGAGCGCCGTGCGGAGCTTCTCCTCCTTGGCGCGCACCTCGTCCAGGTAGGGCACGTCGAGCGACGTGCAGCCGCCGCAGGGTCCGAAGTGGGGACAGCGGACCGGGTCGGTGGTGGTGGCCTGGGGCAGTTCCTGAGTGGCGCGCATCCCCGCCATTTGACCACAACACGGCTTCGGCGATCATCCGCTGCCATGCTCCACACCGCACTTCTCACGCTCGTCCTGGCCGCGGGCGACGACTTCGAGGCGCGCTTCACGGGGAAGACGGTGCGCTTCGACTTCGAGCACTGCGGCTGCGCGACGCAGGAGCAGGTCGCTCCCGACCGCTTCCGCCTCGAAGGCGACTGGCCGGGCAGCCGCACGCAGCTCGTCGACGAGCTCGGCTACGGGAAATACCGCTTCGTCGTGCGCGATCCGGTGAGCGGGGCGACGCTCTATTCGCGCGGTTACTGCAGCATCTACGGCGAGTGGGAGGTGACCGGCGAGGCGAAGCGGGGCTGGCGCGCCTTCCGGGAGTCGGCGCGCTTCCCGGAGCCGAAGGGCAAGGTTGCGCTCGCGCTCGAGAAGCGGGCGCCCGATCTTTCGTGGAAGGAGATCTGGCGCGGCGAGCTCGACCCGGCCGGCCGCTTCCTCGACCGCTCTCCGATCGCGGCGCGCGGCGGCGTGATGCCGATCTTCGAGAACGGGCCCCCCGCGACGAAGGTCGACCTCCTGATCCTGGGCGACGGCTACACCGGCCGGCAGCGCGACGACTTCATCGACGACGTCCACCGCCTGACCGGCGCCCTCTTCGCGACCGAGCCGTTCCTGTCGCGCAAGGCCGACTTCAATTGCCGCGCGCTCCTCGCGCCGGCCGCGCAGCCGGGCATCACCGATCCGCGCCGCGGCGCCTGGTCCGACACGCCGCTCGGCCTCTCCTTCAACGCCTTCGACGTCGACCGCTACATGCTGACCTTCAAGGACGAGGCGCTGCGCGAACTCGCGGCGCAGGCGCCCTACGACGCGATCATCGTGCTGGGCAACACGAAGAAGTACGGCGGCGGCGGCATCTACGGCCTCTGGTCGACCTGCGCCGCCAAGAGCGAGGTCGCGGCCTACGTCTTCGTGCACGAGTTCGGCCACGGCTTCGGCGGGCTCGCCGACGAGTACTACACCTCGCAGGTCGCCTACGAGCAGTTCACGCCGGCCGGCAGCGAGCCGTGGGAGCCCAACGTCACCGCGCTCCTCGACCCGAAGAACCTCAAGTGGAAGGAGCTCGTCGCAGAGGGGACGCCGCTCCCGACGCCGTGGAATCAGGACGCCTACGACTTGGTCGACCTCGCCTACCAGAAGCGGCGCGCCGAGGCGATCGCGAAGGGGGCCGACGACGCGACGAGCGACGCGCTCATGCGCGAGGCGAAGGCGCAGCGCCGCCCGCTGCTCGAGGGCGAGAAGTGGTTCGGGAAGGTCGGCGCCTTCGAGGGCGCGGCGTACGAAGCGAAGAAGCTCTACCGCCCGGAGCTCGACTGCATCATGTTCACGCAGAGCCCGAAGGCCTTCTGCCGCGTCTGCGAGCGCGCCGTCTCCAAGGTGATCGACACCTACGTGCGCTGACGCTCCCCGGGGGAACCCGGCACGCATTTCCGGGTGCGGGCCGCCGCCGCGCGCTGCAACCCGCTCGAGTCGTTGACGAGGAAGAGGTCAGCCACGAACGGCTCGAGCACCTTCCTGGCAAGTGCTTGAACCAGCTTCGTCGCGCCGGCGGGCCGCCCCGCCTTCGCCCCACGGGACGAGGCGACCTGCCGGCGCACTTTGTTTCGGGGCCGGTACGCGGCGGCCCGATCACTTCATCTCGATCCGCAGGGCGCGCACCTCGAGGGTCCAGTGAATGACCGCGGCGGAGCTCGAGAGCGTGTAGCTCCCGGCTTTCGCGAATCGGAGCGCGAGCTTGCAGACCGTTCGGCCGAGCTGCGGGCTCCACGTCCCGTCGTGGCACTGCGTGAAGCCGGTCTCGGGGCACCAGCGGCCCATTCCGCCGAGCGCGCTGCCGCGGACGATCGGCGTGTCGCTTCCGGCCGGGATCCAGTCGTAGCCGGCCATTGAATGGGTCGCGCCGACGCGCGGCTTGCCGTTCGGCTTGAGCCAGATCGGGTTCCAGGCGTCGTCGAAGGCGACGCGCTCGACCACGACCGAGCTCCCCGACCCGACCGTGCCCGAGACGAAGACGAAGCGTCGGCCGGCCCCTTCGTCCCACATGCACACCGCGTCGGCGTTGCAATGGGTCGACTTGCCGCTGCGATAGTCGTTCGCGAAGCCGTTGTCGCAGTTCTCGCCCGCGGTGACGTTGACCTTGAACGCGCCGGCGTCGTCGCACTCCTCGATGCAGCTCGGGCCGTCGTAGACGAAGTCGGTGACGTCGGGCGGCGAGAGCGGATTCGAGCTGGCGACCGTGCTGCGCGTGCGCCGTCCGACGCCGTCGTACTCGTAGGTCGCGATCGTGGTGCCGGTGGCGTCGCTCACCCGGACGAGGCGGTCGAGCGCGTCGTGCCACTGGTGGACGATCCCCACGCCGCTCTGCATCTTCACGAGGTTGCCGTCGTCGTCCCATTGCAGTCGGCCGCCCGGCCACTTCGTGTACTGGCCCATCTGCCGGTCGCCGGGCGGGAGGTTCTTGCTCTGCGTGTACGCGCCGGGGTTCGCGCCGCCGGTGGCGGTGAGGCGCAGCCCCTCGAGATCGAGCGTGTAGGTGACGTCGCTCTCCGTCACGACGGAGCCGCCCGCGACGTCGCGGCGCGAGATCACGGAGCGCACGAGTCGGTGGAGCGGATCGAACGTCTGCTCGTGGCGGCGGCCCGGATCGAGCGGCCCCTTGCCGTAGCGCGCGCCGCAGACGACGAGGTCCTGGCGCCCGTCGCGCGAGAGGTCGGTGAGCAGCAGCACGACGCCGGAGGCGTCGACGCTGCGGGAGCTCACGCACTCGTCGAAGGAGAGGTCGCCCGAGCCCGGCAGCGCCGGCTCGCCGTCGGAGCGGTAGTCCCACGTCGTGACGACGCCGTTCTCGCGCGTCTCGCGCAGGGGCCGATGGCCGACGTAGTCGATCTGCGTGACGGGAGGACTGACGAGCGCGCCGCCCGGCAGGGTGCGCCAGACCGACACGAGCTCGCCGAGCGCGTCGCGCATCTCGACGAAGCTCTCGCCGCTCGAGTAGGTGACGCTGCGGCGGCCGCGCCCGTCGAACGTGCGCGTCACGCCGACCGGCTCGGGGCCGGGGCCGAAGCGCATCTCGGAGAGTTGGTTGCCGAGCGAGTCGTAGGTGTAGACGAGGCGCGTCGCGCCGACCTCGTCGATCGCGACGACGCGGTCGAGCCCGTCCCAGGTGAAGACGGTCGGCGGCACCGGCGCCTTGCCCGGCGGGCCGGTGACGGTGACCGACGTGACGCGGCGCTTCGAGTCGAAGTCGCAGGTCGTGATCGCGCCGTCCTGGCGCTTGTACTTTTTCAGCTGGCCGTAGTCGTCGGGGGTGCTCGTCTCGGTGGTGCCGTCGGGATGGACGACCTCGACGACGCGGCCGAGCGCGTCGCGGTGGTACAGGGTCGAGTCGCCGTTCGAGTTGGTGACGCTCAGGATCTCGCCGTTTCCGACCATCAGGTCGCGCAGCCGCTCGGGCGTGCCGTCGCCGTCGACGTCGGCTTCGAGCAGGAGCGTGTAGTCGCGCGCGACGCCGCCGCCGCCCAGGACCGAGCCGTCCCAGCGCCCGCGCATCGCGAAGCCGTTCGCGTCGGTGTACAGCGTGCAGCGACCGTAGGAGTCGAACGCCCACGACTCGTGGTTGCCGGCGCCGTCGGTGGCGCCGGTGCAGCGCCCGCCCGCGTCGAAGGTGCGCGTGACGGTGAAGTTCTCGGTCGGGACATCGCCGGTCTCGAAGAACGTCTTGAGGACGGTGCGGGTCGTCTTGGCGGCGTTGCCCATCGCGTCGCGCAGGGTGACCACGATCGTCTTGCCGTCCGAGCAGGAGGCCGACCGTCCCGCCGAGTCGTAGGTGGCCTCGAGGACGGTGTCGCCGTCGTTCGTGACGCTCAGGACGAGGCCGGCGGGCGAGTGGTGGACGACGGCGGTCTGCTTCGCGACCGCGCCGAGGGTGTCCGGCGCGGATCGATCGACGTACCACTTGTGGTCGCTCGTCACCACGCCGAAGAAGGGCGAGTGCCACGGCGAGCCCGCGTCGAAGCCGTTGCGGCCGCGCGCGCGCGCGAGCAGCGTGTTCTTCGAGGAGCCCGGCACGTCGCGCAGCTCGCCGCGGACCGTGCAGGTCACGAGGTCGGTCGCGTCGCGGTCGAAGCGCACGACGTTGCCCATCGGATCGGTGCAGGACTCGAGCCGGTGGAATCGGTCGAACGTGAAGCGGTCGAGGTATCCGGACAGCGTGCTCGGTTGCGCCCTCGTGCGGCCGACGCAGGCGCCCGCGAGGTCGTAGTCGTAGAGCGTGACTTGGCTCGACGGATCACCGGGGATTCCCTGCGTGCGCAGGTAGAGGAGCCCGCGCTCGTCCCAGGTCGCGGCGCACATCGCGTCGGAGGGCTGGCCGCGGCTCGCCGCAGGCGAGCTCACCGCCACGCACTGGCCCGCCGCGTCGTAGGCGAAGTCGGTGGTCGCGAAGTTCGCGATCCCGAGCAGCGCCGGGTCGAGGACCGGCGGCGGCGCGAAGACGGGGCGCTGCTCCTTCGCGACGCGCGTGATGCGCAGGTGGGCGTCGCGCACGAGGAACATCGACTCGGCCGGATCGGCCGCGTCGAGCGCGCCCGTCTCGTCGCGATGCTCGACGTCGAAGCGGCAGAGCAGGCCGGCCGCGTCGTAGAAGTAGTCGCACGCGACGCGCGACCCCAGCGAGCCGCCGCCACCGCCGAGCGGCGGCGAGAAGGTGCGCGTCACGCGGTCGAGCGCGTCGTACTCGGTCAGCCCGTCGAAGCCGCGCGCGTCGGTGCACTGCGTGATCCGGCCGAGCGCGTCGCGGACACAGGAGCGCGCCAGTTGCAGCCCCGCCGGGTCGTCGACCTGGCTCAGCTCCCAGAGGGTCGTGGCGTCGTAGGTCATGGACGACGTGAACGACGAACCGGGGCCGTTCAGGATCGTCTCGCTCGTGCACTGGCCGAGCGCGTTGTAGGAGAAGTCGCAGCCGCCGCCGGAGATCGGAGTGCGATACGCCGTGCAGTTGCCGTTCGCGTCGTAGCTCCAGGTGTACTCCTGGCCCAGCGACGTGACGAGGCTTGTCGCCATGCCGCCGCCCGGATTCTTGCCGCCCTTGATGGTGAGGCCGCCGATCGGATTGCCCGGCCGATTCGATGCGCCGCCCGTGCCGCCGCCCGGATTCTTCCCACCCTTGATGTTGAGCCCGCCGATCGGACTGCCCGGATGCAGGTCGCCGCCGCAGCCGCCGCCTCCGCCGCCGGCCATGCCGCCATGGCCCGATCCGACCCTCTCGACGCCGCCGTTCTGCGCGCCGAGCTTGAGGTTGGCGCCGGGCGCCGCGCTCGAGAGATCGCTCCAGGACGTCGTTCCGATCGCGACGCCTCTTGCCAGCAGCCCGAACGCCTGCAGCTTCGCCTCGAGATCGTTGATGCGACTCCTCATGTTGGACGTCGCGCCGTACTCGCCGCCCCACTCGGTGTTCGGCGGGACGTTCGACGCCGAGCGTGCCGTGCTCTTCTTCGGGTTGCGCTTCACGACGATTCCGACGCCCGGGATCGGATTCGACGAGCAGTCGGGTTCGTTCGCGTCGCCGGGGCCGACCGACACCGGTCCGAATCCCGTGCGCTCCGACGACGTGCCGGGCTGCCGCTTCACGACGATGCCGACGGCCGGGATCGGGTTCGACGCGAACTGCGGCTCCTCGCCGCCGCCGAACTCCTCGCCGCTCCCGCTCGGGCCGATGCGCGCGTTGCTCGAGCCGGGATTGCGCTTCACGACGATGCCGACGCCGGGGATCGGGTTCGAGGCGCAGACCGGCTCGGGGCCGCCGGTGAACGGATTGGCGCCGATGGTCTCGTTGGTGCCGAAGCCCGCGAGGTAGTCGATCGAGACGCTGCGCTCGTCGCCATTGGGCGCGTGGAACGTCGTGATGCGCTCGTTGCCGCCTTCGCGGACGGGGCCGCCGGGATGGAGGTCGCACTCGTAGGAGTGGCGCAGCTGCGTCCCGTCGGGCAGCGTCTCGCGCGTGCAGAGGCTCTGCGCGTTGAATTCCCAGCTGGTCTCGAAGTAGGCGGGATCGCTCGCGCGCAGCTGGCCGGTCGGACGGTTGGTCGTGCTGGTGACTGCGACGCCGGGCGTGCAGAAGCCGGTGTACTCGCGCTTCGCGATGCAGCGGTGGAGCGAGTCGAAGTCGCATTCGGTCAGGCGGCCGAGCGGGTCGTTCTCCAGGATCGTGTAGGTCGAGCCGTGGTCCTCCGCAATCCGGTCGGCGAACGCCGCGGACCGCAGCATCTCGACGCGCACGAGCTTGTCGTAGTCGATCTGCGTCGGATCGGGCTGCGCCGAGTACTGATACTCCTCGAGCACCCGACCCGCGCCGTCGGAAACGGTGAGCAGGTTGTGGTTCAGCAGGTCGTCGACGTTGCCGGTCGTGTAGGTGAAGGTGACCGGATTGGCGAGCGGCGTCTGCCCCAGGATCTGCGCGCACGAGATCGACGCGAGGTCGCCGTCGCTGCCGCCCCCTCCTCCGCCGCCGTAGTAGAGGTACTGGACGAAGCGGCCGGTCTGGTCGGCGACCGTCGCGAGCCTTCCGTCGCTCCCGTAGGTGCAGGTGAGCGACTGCCCGAACTGGCTGCTGACCGAGAGGAGCTCGCCGCTGCCTCCGTACGCGCAGGTGAGCGCCACGCCGTTGCGGTCGGCGAGCGTCGCGATCTTCCCCTGCGCCGCCGAGCCGTCGAGCGGCCGGAAGGTCATCGTGCTGCGGTCGGCGAAGGTGAGCGTGAAGGAGCCGTCGAGGTGGAACTCACCGTCTCGAAACATCCCGGTCGCCGTGAACGTGCCGTCGGCCTGTTTCCCGAGGACGTCCTGACGGCCGTCGCCGCCGTAGAGCGCGACCTGCGTCGCGCTCGACCCCGCGCCCGGCGGGATCGCCTCGATCCGGACGTCCCACGAAGCGAAGTTGCCCGTGCCGCAGTCGAGGCCGGGCGCGCCGCTCGGGATCAGTCCGTTGGTTCCGGCGCACGAGCGGTAGGTGTGCGACCAGACCAGCGACGGCCCCGCCGGCGTCGTCATCGCGAGGGCGCACGCCAGGACGCGGACCTCGCCGGGCAGCCCGTCGCTGAACTGGAGCGAAGTGAGTCCGCTCGTGAAGTTCCGGACCGCGCCGATGCGCAGCGAGTGCGCGCCGTTCTGCCCCTGCATCAGCTGCCAGACGCGCAGCTGCGCGCCGGCGGAGGCACCGCCGTTGCAGTCGTCGTCGGTCTCGCGGTAGCGCGTCGCGGAGAAGGTCGCCTCGTCGGGACCGAAGACGCCCTCCGACAGGCCGTCGTCGGGGTAGACGCTGCGGTCGGCCGACGTCGCGTCGTCGCGGAAGACGAAGGTCGAGTCGCCGGCGTAGTGGACCGTCATCACCGGCGGCATCGTCGGCGGCGAGTCGGTCGCGAAGCTCGCGACTCCGGGCGCGACCGGCGGCGCGAGCGCGGCGGGCAGCGGCACCAGGAGGAGCGAGACGCACAAGGCCGCCGCAGGAACGACAAGACGAGACAGGGTCCACACGGTGAGCTCCACGCAAGTCCTGGAACGCGCTCCTGGCGGCGACGCGTGCACGACTCGCAGCGGATCTCCCGGCGCGGGGGCGGCAGGTTCGGATCGACGCAGAATCCGAAACGATCAGTGGCTGCGCGGCCGGAAGTATCCGCCGACCGCGAAGCGGCTCGCAAGACTCGAATCCAGCGGCGACGTTGTTCCTTGGAAATCGGACGCGCCGCGCGACGCGAACGAACTACGGCGTGACCCAGCTCCCTTCCTTCGCACTCTTCACGCAAGCCCGCAGGAATCGCATCCCGGAAAGTCCATCGGTGACGGTCGGGAACGGGTGGAGGATCGTCGGCTCGCCGCGGATCGCGGCGGCGAAGGAGCGGTAGAGGTTGGCGAACGCCTCGAGGTAGCCCTCGGGATGTCCCGCAGGGATGCGCTGCAGCGCCTTCGCCTCGTCGTTCACCCAGCCGTTGCCGGGGCGGCGCAGCTCCTGGGCGCGTTCCTTCCAATGGACATGGAGGTCGTTGGGGTGCTCCTGCTGCCAGGAGAGCCCGCCCTTCGTCCCGAAGATCCGGATGGCGAGCGCGTTCTCCTTGCCGACGCAGACCTGCGACGCCGCGAGCGTGCCGGTCGCACCGTTCTTCAGCTTGAAGAGGACCATGCCGTCGTCGTCGAGCGCCCGCCCCTCGACCCACGTCTTCAGGACCGCGAGCAGCGACTCGATGCGCGAGCCGGTCAGGTGCTCGGCGAGGTTCGCCGCGTGCGTCCCGATGTCCCCCATCGCGCCGCACGGACCGGAGATCTTCGGGTCGACGCGCCAGCTCGCCTGCTTCTGGCCGGTCTCCTCGAGCTTGTCGCTGAGCCAGCCCTGGAGGTACTCGACGTAGACCTTGCGGATCTCGCCGAGCTGGCCCGACTGGACGAGGTGCGCCGCCTCGCGCACCATCGGGTAGCCGGTGTAGTTGTGCGTGACGCAGAACTGCAGCTTCGCGTGGGCGACGAGCCGCTCGAGCTCCTCGGCCTCCTCCACCGTGATCGTGAGCGGCTTGTCGCAGATGACGTGGAAGCCGCGTTCGAGCGCGAGCTTCGCCGGCGCGAAGTGGAGCGCGTTCGGCGTCACGATCGAGAGCGCCTGGATGCGCTGCTCGGCCGGCAGCTTCGCCTCGGCCTCGAGCATCCCCTTCCAGTCGCCGTAGATGCGCTTCGGATCGAGGCCGAGCTCCGCCCCCGTCTTGAGGCTCTTGGCCGGGTCGCTCGAGAAGGCGCCCGCGACCAGCTCGAACTGCCCGTCCATGGCGAGGCAGATGCGATGGACACCGCCGATGAAGGCGCCCGGCCCGCCGCCGACCATGCCAATGCGAAGCTTGTGGCTCATCCCCGTTCTCCTCCGTCCTCTGTCGCGCCGCGGCAGCGTAGCAGCCGCTGGAAGACGAACCGGGAACCCCTACCTTCGTTTCCAGTCCCCCCGCGCCCGCTCCGCGCCGTCCGGAAAAGGAGAGGCTTCCATGCAGTCACGGATGTGGCGTTCCGCAGTGGCGATCGTCGGGATGGGAGTCGCGACCGTTCTCGCGACGGCAACGGCTTCGGCCGACATCCTTCCGGACAACGACTCGAGGTGGCTCGACCGGCGCTTCCTGGTGCTGCGCGCCGAACGCTTCGACCCCTACTGTGAGCATCGCCGGAAGATCGGGAAGGGCGACACGTTCGAGTCGATCGCGACGAGCGCGTACGGCGACGCGAAGCGCGCGAAGGAGGTCGCGGCTGCGAATCCGAGGCTCGAAGCGGAGCGCCTTCCCGTCGGCGAATGGGTCGTCCTCCCGCCCAAGGAGGCGCCGCCTCGCGACGCGACCGAGACGCTCGCTTGGGAGTTCTGGATCTACTGCAACCTGTCCGGGTACATGGAGCTGCAGCGCGTCTACCCTGACGAATCGCTCGCGATCGGGGGCAAGTACCCGCGGCTCGTCGCCGTTCCCACGGAGCACCACGACGAGTTCGCGAAGGCGGTCGAGGACGCGAAGTCGGCGCCGCCCGTGAAGCCGGGGCGGCGGGTCTACGTCAACTCCGAGGCGATCGTGCGCGCGGCTCCCTGGGCGATCCCGGCGAAGGATCTGCACGTCGGTTCGTCGGTGAGTGCGTTCACGGGCGCGGTGGAGAGCACGACCACCGTCCGCGTCGTCGAGCTCGTCGCGACGACCGACAAGCCCGGTCACTTCGTCGTGAAGGAGGAGTCGGTCGAGTACCGCGACCGCATCGGCAACGTCGTGAAGGCCGGCTTCGACCTGCTCTTCTCGTGGCGCGGCATCCCGCTCGGGCTGATCGCGCTGATCGGGGCAATCGGGCTGCGGCGGATGCGCCGCGCGCGCGCCGGCGTGGCAGCGAGCTGACGGCGCCGCGGCCGTGACGATCGGGCTGCTCGCGTTGGCGTGCCTCGTCGCGCTCGTCGCGACGGCGGCGCCGCTCCCGGTCTACGCGGCGACGCTCGTCCTCTTCGGCTTCGCGCACGTCGTGGTCGAGCTGCGCTACGTGCGCGACCGCTTCGGCGGGCGGATCGACGGGCGACTGGTCGCGACGTGGTTCGCGCTGCTCGGCGGTCTCGCGGCGGTGCGCGCGGCCGACTACGCGCACGTGTCGATTCCCGGCGGGCGCACGTGGGTCGAGCTCGCGCTGCTCGCGGCGCTCTTCGTCGCCACGGCGCTCGCGACGCGCGGGACGAAGCGTTGGATCGCGCTCGCGGCAACGGGCGGGTTCGCGGCGCTGGTCGCGTTCGTGTCGCCGGGCGTCGCGATCGTGGTGCTGGCGTTCCTGCACAATCTCACGCCGCTCGGATTCCTGGTCGAGGCGCTGCGCGGACGACGGCGCGCGTCCGCCCTCGCGCTCGCGCTCGTCGCGTTCGTGGTCGTGCCGGCGCTGATCGTGAGCGGCAACGTCGGTGCACTGCTCGCGGCGTTGCACGTGCCGGCGAGCGACGGCGCGATCCTCGGGATCGGAACGGCGGCCAACCACTTCTCCGTCTTCGTCCCGGCGCCGCTGCGCGAGCTCGACCTCGCGCCGCGCCTCTTCGCCGCCGCCGTCTACCTGCAGTGCGCCCACTACTTCGCCGTGCTGCACGTGCTGCCGCGCCTCGCGCGCGCCGAGCCGGCGGCCGCCGCGGCGCCGTCGCGATCGGCACCGGCGCGCGCGTCTTTCATGGCAGCGGGCGGCGCCGTGCGCGTCGGCGTCGCGCTCGCCGTCGCGGGCGGCAGTCTCGTCGCGCTCGCCTTTCTGCGCGACTTCGCCGACGGCCGCTCGCTCTACGGCATCGCTGCGTCGGTCCACGCCTGGGTCGAGTGGCCGCTCTTCCTCGGCCTGCTCCTCGGCGCGGTGCGTTGATCCACTACCTCTTCGCGCTCGCGACCACGATCGCCGTCGAAGCGCTCGTCCTCGCCGCGCTCACGCGCGGCCCCGAACGGAAGCGCGTCGTCACCGCGTGCGTCTTCGTGAACTGCCTCACCCATCCGCTCGCGTGGATCCTGAGCAGCGGCGGCCTCCCGCTCTTCGCGATCGTGGAGTGCTCGGTCATCGTCGCGGAGGCGTGGCTCTACGCCTCGGTCGTGCCGGCGAAGCTGCCGCGCGCGCTGTTCTGGTCGGCGGCGGCGAACGTGCCGACGCTGCTGCTGTCGTACGTGCTCTAGGTCCGACGCGCTCCCGTCACTTCGCCCGCCGCTCGTCGAAGTCGCGGCGCAGCACTTCGTCCGTGACGTCGGTACGGACGACGACGTGGCGCTTCTCGAGGTACGGGAGGAGATCGAAGCGCCAGTCGTTCACGAAGGTCGCGGGGACCCGGACGACCTGCGGCGTCCTCTTCGGATCCCAGAGGACGAGGTCGACGCCGCGCGTGGTGAGCCTCGGCTCGACGCCGAAGGAGCGCAAGAGGACGAGGAGCCATTCCACGCCGCGAAGCGCCACTTCGGACTCGCGGACGACGCCGCCTGCCGCGGGTGTCGCCGGCGCGTCGGACGGCTCGCGCTCTCGGCGTCGCTTCAGGTAACGCTCCAGGGTCGGCGCCGCCTCGATGCTCTTCACCAAGGCGCGCGCGTCGCCTTCACTCGCCGGCACGTGCCAGATCAGGGCGCCGTCCACGCACTCGAACCAGCGCGCCTTCGCGTCGAGAGCGGCCTTCCAGAGCGTCGCGCTCACCTTGCTCGTGCACCCGAGTTTGCGCCGGAAGTCCAGCTCCTCCTTCGCGTCAGCGAGCTTCGCGCGGAGCATCTCGTCCAGGATCTCGAAGACGTGGTGCACGTCGCGAACGCGCAGGTGCTGCCAGCCGCAAATGCGCCCCGCGCTGTCCTGGAACGGTGCGCCCTGATCTACCGTGATCGCTTCGGCGAGCGACGCTTGTAGAGCATCGTTCGATCGGCGCAGTTCGACGAGGTCGGTCAGGTAAACGGCGTCGAACAGCGCGACGAGCGGCCATCCCGCGAAGAGTTGGTCGAGCTGCCGCTCCGTTCCTTCGACGTCATCCCTCTCCTCCGGCGGCGTGCCGAACAACTCGAGCTTCCCCGAGGAATGGAGCCCGACGTAGACGAGCTGCGCATCGATCCGATCGCGACCCGCGTCGTACGCGACGCGGATCTCCTGCTCGTCGAAGTCGAGGCAGCCGGCGAGCAGCGCGAACGTCGCGAGCGCGGCCGAGGCGAACGACCCTCGCAGCGCGCGCCACACGGCGCTATCCCCCCGCGCCCTTCGAGATCCCGAGCACGCGCTGGTTCTTCTTGGCGTCGACGCCCGACTTGGCGAAGTCGTCGAAGGCGGTCTTCGCGACCTGGATGATCTTGTTCTTCACGAACGGGGCGCCTTCCTTCGCGCCCTGCACGTTGTCCTTGAGCGCGCACTCCCACTCGACGACGGCCCAGCCGGGGTAGTCGTACTGCGCGAGCTTGCTGAAGATCGCCGTGAAGTCGATCTGGCCGTCGCCGAGGGAACGGAACCGTCCCGCGCGCTCGGTCCAGCCGAGGTAGCCGCCGTAGGTCCCGCACCGACCGCTCGGCCGGAACTCGGCGTCCTTCACGTGGAAGACCTTGATGCGGTCGTGGTAGAGGTCGAGGTACTCGAGGTAGTCGAGCTGCTGCAGGACGAAGTGGCTCGGGTCGTACAACAATTGCGCCCGTGGATGTCCGTCGACCTCCTTCAGGAAGCGCTCGACGGTCGCGCCGTCGAAGAGGTCCTCGCCCGGATGGACCTCGAAGGCGCAGTCGATCCCCTGCTCGTCCGCGTAGTCGAGGATCGGCTTCCAGCGCCGCGCCAATTCCTTGAACGCGTCTTCGATCAGGCCCGCCGGCCGCTGCGGCCAGGGGTAGATGAAGGGCCACGCGAGCGCGCCGCTGAACGTCGCCATCGCCTTCAGGCCGAGGTTCTTGCTGGCCTTCAGGCAGAGCTTCACCTGCTCCACCGCCCACTTCGTCCGCGCCTTGGGATCCCCGCGCACCGACGGATCGGCGAAGCCGTCGAAGAGCTCGTCGTAGGCGGGATGGACCGCGACCAGCTGGCCCTGCAGGTGGGTCGAGAGCTCGGTGATCGCGAGCCCCTTCGCGGCGAGCTTCATCTTGTACTCGTCGCAGTACGCCTTCGAGGCCGCCGCCTTCTTCAGGTCGATGGCGCGCCCGTCCCACGTCGGGATCTGCACGCCGACGTAGCCGAGGCTCGCGACCCAATCGGTGATCGATTCGATCGCGTTGAACGGCGCGGCGTCTCCCATGTACTGGGCGAGGAAGATCGCGGGCCCCTGGATCGTGCGCATCGTTCCGTTCTCCTTCGACGAGGGGGAGCGGCATGGTAGCCCGGGTAGCGTGACGTGCGGAGTCGTCGGAGGGGAACGCGCATGCCGAACTCGTCTCGCCCGCTGCGTCTCGCGCTCTTCGCGTCGCTCGGACTCGCGGCCGCTGCTTTTTCGGCGCGCGCCCAGTCCGCGTCGCAGGCCAAGGACCCCGACGCCGTCCTCAAGGCGATCCGCGCCCACTTCAAGGAGGTGCCGGCGGAGTTCGACCGCTACCGCGGCGGCGCCGAGTACGGGGAGACGATCTCGCGCACGTTGCCGACGCTCGGGTCGAAGACGCGCGAGGTCGCGCTGCTCGAGCAGGCGGAGGCGGCGGGGCTCTTCTCGAAGCTGCCCGACGAGGTGCTGCGGCTCGGCCACAACGTGATCGTGCACGATCCGATGTCGGCGGTGGCGTACGTCCGCGCGCTGCACGCGGCGGGCGCGCCGTTCGACGACCGTATCCAGGACTTCGTCGTGGCCGAGACGGTCGCGGCCGGCGAATTCGGAGAGAAGCTCGCGGTCGCGGAGATGGACTCGGAGGACCCGGCGCGGAGAGCGTTCTGGTCGGAGTACCTGCAGCACTACGCGCTCTACGCGTCGTCGCGCGACTCCATCACCAAGGCGGCACGGCGTGACCTCGAGCCGGCGACGCGCGCCGCGCTGGTGCGCGCGCTCGGCGGCATCGGCTCGCCCGACGCGCTGCCGTTCGTGCGCGAGCTGCTCGCCGGCGAGAAGGACGACGCGGTGCAGGCGGCGGCGATCTTCGCCTTCACCGGGCTCGCCGGCTTCGACGGCATCGAGGAGCTCGCGAAGGTGAAGGCGGCCGGCAAGCAGTCGGAGGAGGAGCTCTCCGCGAGCCGCGACTGGCTGCGCGGCGCGACGCGCGCCGACCTGAAGCACGGCGCGATGGTGAACAACGACGCCGAGTTCGCCGACCGCTTCGCCGACCAGCCCGACAGCGAGGTGATGCGCTGGATCGGGAAGGAGGGCCTCCTCGAGAGCCGCCCGCTCTCGCACCCCAAGCCGATGCGAGCCGACCGCAAGCGCGAGCTGCTCGCGCGCCTCGAGGACGCCAAGGGCTTCGGCCTCGACGCCGTGAAGGGGACGCTCTTCGTCAGCCTCGAACCCGACGACGAGACGTCGCTGCTGCGCATCCGTCAGGTGAGCTACTTCTCTCCGAACGCGCAGTCGGAGAAGCGGGCGTCGACGATCGCGATCCTGGTGCGGACGATCCGGCACGGGCGGTAGCCCGCGCGCCGAACGCGTCCGAACCGGCGCGGATCAGCGGCTCGCCGCGAGCCGCTCGCGGTAGCGCCGCTCGACCTCGGCCGCGGCGGCGCGCCGCTCGTCTGCCGGCGCCGTTACCTTCGCGAGCTCGTCGTTCGCGGCGGCGAGCGCGGCTTCGGCGGGCGGGAGCTTCGCGCGCAGTGATTCGATCGTCGCGGGAAGAGCGGCGATGCGCGCGTCTTCGTCGACACGCGCCTGACGCGCCACGGCGATGGCGGCGAGCGACGCGCCGTGGGCCTCGCGCTTCGGCGCGACCTGCGCGAGCGCGGCGGCGGTCGAGGCGTCGACCTGCGCGACGGCGTCGTCGCAGCTCTTCGCGGCAGCGGCGAGCGCCGCGTCGTCGGGCGCCTGCGCGGCACGCTCGTGCATCTGCGCCGCCTGCGCGGCGAGCGCGGCGCGCGGCTCGGACTTCTGCAGCGCCGCGCCGCGCGCCGACTCCAGCGCGAGCAGTGCGTCGCGTGACGTCGCGCGCGCGGCCTCGGTCGCGGCGTCGCATGCGGCGGCGCGCTGCGGCGCCTCGGCGAGCGCGCGCTCGGCCTGCGCGACGGCGTCCCGCGCCGCCGCGAGCGACTGGGTCGCGCTCTCCGCCGCGGCGGCCTTCGCGTCGCGCACCGCTTCCGCCGCGACGAGCAGGTCGAGCGCCGCGTGCCACTCGACGTTGATCTCCTGCGCCTGCCAGCGCGCGACCTCCTTCTCGGCGGCGGCGACGGGACTCGCCGTCGCGGCGTCGGCCTCGTTCGTGACGCTCGCGGCGGCTGAGGCGTCGCGCGCCGCCTTCGCGGCGGCGAGCTGCTGCTCCGCGGCCGCGAGCCGCTCCGCGAGGCGCGGCGGATTCAACGCGACGTCGCCGAGCGGCGTGCCGTCGGCGACGCTCCACACGCGCACGAGGCCGTTCCAGTCGCCGGCGACGACGCGCTTGCCCTCGTCGTCGAAGGCGACGCGCAGCGCGATCTCGGTGAGGCCGTCGCACTGCTTCTGCAGCTGCCCGTCACCGCCCCACACCTTGACGGCGCGGTCGCGCCCGCAGCTCGCGACGCGGCCGTCGTGCGCCATGGCGAGCCCGAGCACGCCGCCGCCGTGCGCCGCCCAGCTCTTGATCTGCTTGCCCTCCTGCATCTCCCACAGCCGAATCGTGCCGTCCTCGCTGGCGCTGGCGAGGACGTTGGAGTCGTCGCGCCACGCGAGCCCCGTGATCGCGGCGGTGTGGCCGGCGAGCGTCTGGTACTCGCGGCCCGACGCCGCCTCCCACACGGAGAGGTTGCCGTTGCGGTCGCCGGTCGCGAGCAGGACGCCGTCGGGGCTGAACGACACGGCGGTCACCCAATCGGTGTGCTTCTTCAAGAGGTGGACGCTCTCTCCCTCGGTCGTCACCACCTTCACGAGCTTGTCGGTCGTCCCGAACGCGACGGTGCGCTGGTCGGGGCTCACGTCGGCGGCGAGGATCGCGTCGTCCTCGTTCCCCACCTCGAAGAGGCGCCGGCCGCTCGCGACGTTCCAGCCGACCACGCGGCCGAGCGCCGCGCCGCGCCCGCCGCTCGCGATCAGCGTCTTCCCGTCGCGGCTGAACTGGACGCACTGCGGCAGCCCTTCGGGGAAGGGCAATATGCCGGCGAGCTCGGGCGCGCCCGACGAGAGCGTGTAGAGCAGCACCTGCTGCTGCCCGCCCGCCGCGAAGAGCGGCGCCCACGGATTCGCCGCGAGCGATTCGAGCGCGCCGGGCCGCGCGCTCGTCACGACCGGCTCGACCACGAGATCCTGCGGCAGCGGCGGCGGCTGCGCCGGCTTGCCGACCGCGACCAGCGCGGGCGCGCCGCTCGCCTTCTTCTTCTTCGGCTTCGCCTTGCTGCCGCCGTTCTCGAGCAGGCCGCCCTCGATCCACTTCTGGATCACGTCGATCTCGGCCTGCGGGATCTTGTTGCCGCCGGGCGGCATGTTCGGGTCGCGCCGGTGCGTGATGGCGAGGAAGAGGACGCTCTCCTCGGGCTCGCCCGCCACGACGACCTTGCCGCTGGACGATCCGGTCATCACTCCGGCGTAGGTGGTCGCGACGAAGCCGGCCTTCATCTTCTCCTCGTCGTGGCAGCGGCCGCAGCGCTGCGCGACGATCGGCTGCACGTGCTGCTCGTAGCTGACTTTGTCCGACGCCTTCGCCTGCGCCCGCGCGAGCGGCGCGGTCGTCGTCACCAAGAAGAGCGTCGTCGCGAGCGTCCGCATGGTCAGTGGTTGAACGCGAACTCCTTCGAGTTCAGCAGCGCCCAGAAGACGTCCTCGAGCCCGACCTCGAGCTGCGCCGGATCGGACGGAAGCTTCGCGACGAGCCCGGCGAGCTCGTCGTCCTTGGGGCGGCGCGTGAGGCAGCGCACGTAGAGCTCGACAATCACCGCCTCCGGCGTGGGCATCTCTTCCGGCTTCTTGCCGGCCGCGAGCAGCTTCTTCACCACGCCGCCGTCGTGGATCCGCTGTGTCGTGTCCTCGCCGTTCAGCAGGTGGAGCGCCTGCGAGAGGTTCGGCTCCATCTTCACTTCGCAGCTGCAGACGGTGGCGCGCGACGCGCGGCCGAACGTCTCGAGGAAGTAGTTGGACACGTTGCCGTCGGCGATCTGGACAGCACGCGCGCCCTTGAGCAAACCCGGGAACTTGTTCGGCGTCTCGGTCACCTGCGAGAGGACGTCGAGCAGGACCTCGGCACGCACGCGCCGCACCTCCGCATGCGAGAAGTTGCGGTGGTCGAGCTCGTTGGTCGGATTGGTGCGCGACGTCCTCTGGTAGGCCTGCGACAGGCAGAGGTCGCGCACGAGCTTCTTGAAGTCGTAGTGGTATCCGACGAAGCGGCGCGCGAGCTCGTCTTGGAGCTCGGGGTTCGCGGGCGGATTGCTGACGCGCCCGTCGTCGACCGGCTGGACGATCCCGTTCCCGAAGAAGTGGGCCCAGACGATGTTGACGAGGTTCTTCGCGAACCACGGATTGTCGGGGGCGGTGAGCCAGTCGGCGACGACCGCTCTACGGTCGCGCGTCCCGCAGTCGGGCGTCGCGCCGCCGAGGAACTTCGGCGCCATGACGCGGCCGCCGACCGGGTGAGTCACCTCGCCGCCCTTCGCGTCGAAGACGATCGTCTCGCGCGGGTCCTCGCCGTTCTTGCGGCCGACGCGCGCGAAGAACGCGGCGAAGCCGTAGTAGTCGTCCATCGTCCAACGATCGAAAGGATGATTGTGGCACTGCGCGCACTGGATGCGCATGCCGAGGAAGACCTGCGCGACGTTCTCGGTGATCTTCAGCGTGTCGCGCTCGATCTGGTAGTAGTTCGCCGGCGGGTTGCGGAACGTCCCGCCGCTCGCGGAGAGGAGGTCGCGCACGACCTGGTCGAACGGGACGTTGCGCGCGATCTGCTCCTCGAGCCAGTGGAAGTAGAGCAGCGTCGCCTTGTAGGGCACGCGGTTGTTGTCGTCGGTCCGCATCTGCAGGAGCTCGGCCCACTTCATGACCCAGAGCTCGGCGAACTCCTTGCGATCGAGCAACTCGTCGACGAGCCGGGCGCGCTTGTCGGGCGCCGCGTCGGCGACGAAGCGCTCGAACTCCTCGCGCGTCGGCGCGACGCCGACCACGTCGAGGCTGACGCGGCGCAGGTACTCCTCGTCGGTGCAGAGTCCCGACGGGACGATGCGCAGCCGGTCGAGCTTCGCGTCGATGCAGCGGTCGATCGCGTCGTCCTCCTCGAGGGCCGGCCGCGTGTAGTCGAGCCCGACCGGGATCACGACGACCGGCACGCCGACCGTGAACGTCGCGAAGCGCGCCATCACGAACGCCTCGCCGCGCTGGCCGGCGGTGACGTGGCCGCTTGCGTCGACCGCGGCGCTGGCGTCGTTGCTGCTGAAGAAGACGGCGAGTGACGTGACGTCGCGGTCGCTGCCGTCGGAGTAATTCGCGCGCACGACGAGCGGCTGCTTCGCGCCGGCGCCCTCGAGCACCGCGCCCGGCGGGAAGAGCTCGAGCGAGACGGGCCTGGCGACGTCGGGAGCGTCGTTCGGCGCGCCCGCCTCGAGCCAGCGCAGGAGCGTCGCGGCCGACTCGGAATCGCGCTCGAACCGCTTGCCGCCGGTGTGCGTGACGTTGCCGAGCGCCTTCTGCAGCATCAGGCTCTGCTCGGGCTGCGCGAGGTTGATGCGGCGCGTCGCGAGCTCGTGCGTGAGGCGGAAGTGGTCGCCCTCCGGATCGAAGCCGAAGAGCGAGAGACGGAAGCCGTCCTGCCCGCGCGCCGAGCCGTGGCAGCTCCCCTGATTGCACGATCCGCGCATGAAGATCGGCATCACGTCGAGGCGGAAGCTCACCGGCTTCACCTCGGCCGCGGCGACGACTTCGATCGGGACCGCCGCCGAGCGCTCGGGCAGCTCGACCTGCAGCTCGGTCGCACCGGCCTGCGCCGGCAGGACGACGTCGCCGGCGAGCCGCGCGACCGCTTCGTCGGTGACGCGCGCGCGCACGCTGCGCGTGACGTCGGCGGTGGTGCCGTCGGCGTAGGTCGCCTGCACGACGAAGCCCTGGCGGTCGGCGGCTCCGCGCAGGCGGATCGCCGGCGGGTAGATCGCGAGCTTCGCGATCGCCTTCTTGTTCTCGAGCGGCGCCGGGGCGCTCGGGCGCGGGCGCGGGCGCGGGCGCGCGCCGTCGCCGTCGTTGCCCTCGCCCGCGCCGCGCGCGAGCGCGGCCGACGCGAGGACGACCGCGGCCATCCCGCCGGCGAGCGCGATGCGACGCGGGGCGCGCTTCATCGCGGGCCCCCGCCCGGCTTGTCGGTCGCGGGCTTTTCGGCTGCGGGCTTGTCGGCCGCCGGCCTCTCGGCCGCGGGTCTCTCGGCGTCCGCCTTCTGCTGCGCCTCCTGCCGGAGTTGCTCGAGGCGGGAGAGCGGCTTCTTCTTCTTCTCCGGCTTGGCGGCCGTCGGCGCGGGCGCGGGCGCCGTGGCGGCCGGCGCGGCCGCAGGCTTGGGCGGGGCCGGCGGATCGACGCGCAGCGTCCCGCCGCCGCCGAGGTAGTGGACGATCGGCTCGCCCTCCTTCATCACGTCGACCTCGCAGAAGAGCGAGGCGTGCTTGCCGGGCGGCGTGTCGGGCGCGGTCGTGACGTCGAAGATCACGCTCGTGTCGGTCGCGACGATCTCGCGCTCGGGCGCGCTGCACTTGGGGGGAAGGCCGTGCAGCTTGACCGTCGCCTTGCCCTCGAAGGGCGTCGCCGGTTCGAGGTGGGCGACGACCTGGACCGGCTTGCCCTGCTCCGTCGCGGCGAGGTCGAGCTTGAGCTGCAGGAACGGCGCCACGATGTTGATCGACGTGAGCGCGCTCGACGCGAAGACGACGCCGCGTCCGGTGTCGGCCTCGCCCTGCAGCACGAGCTGCCACGTCGCGAGCGGCGCGTCGCCCGCCGCGTTCACCGGATAGGCGAGCTCGCTCTGCCCCTTCTCGAGCGTGAGCGTCGGCTGCGCGCCGAGCCCCGGCGGCAGCCAGAGCATGCGTACGACGATCGGCCCGTCGAAGCCGTTCGCGCGCGTCGCGTGCACACGCAACGGCTGCGAGCCGCCCTGCACGAGCGGGATCTTCGGCACGTCGACCGCGAGCGCGAACGGGACCTCCTCGGTCACTGCGACCGGCAGGCGGTCGGTCGACGTGTCGTAGAAGTTCACGTCGTTGGGCTGCGCGACGACGAGCTCGAAGCGCTGGCGCAGGCGGCCCTTCGTCTTCGGCTCGGCGCACTCCCCCACGACGTCGACGAGGCGCCCGGCGAGCGGCGCATCGGCGGCCGCCTCGATCAGCGCGAGCGTCGTGTCGACGCCCTTCCCCATCGGCGCCGCGGTGAACTTGACGCCGTCGGGCAGGCCGTCGGCGGAGAGCGCGAGGTCGCCGCCGAAGTTGCCGCGCCCGGCGTGCAGCACGAGCGCGACGCGCCCGCCGCGCGGCACCGCGACCGTCTGGCGCGCCTGCGAGTCGCGCCCGAAGCGCGGCACGTCGAGCAAGAGCGACGGACCGACCGGTGTGATCACGAAACGCCAGACGTAGAGCGGCCCGCCCGCGCCGAGATGATCGGTGATGCGCGCGAAGTAGTCGCCGTCGGCGGGCGGCGTGAAGCGGACGTAACTGTCCAGTCCGATCGTGTCGTCGCTCGCCTCGAGCTGCTTGCCGTCCGCGGCATGGATCGTGAGGACCGGATCGAGCAGCGAGCGGACGCTGCGCGCGTTGACGCGGACGTTCAGCGGCTGGTTCGCCTTGCCGGCGAAGCGGATGCAATCGACGGCGCCCGGCCGCCCGATCGCGCCGTCGACGGCGAGCGGCGCGGCGCGCGTCGCGTCGCTCGCGTGCTCGAAGTCGTCGTTCGGCTCTACCTCGAGCGTCGCGTCGCCGTTGATCACCTTGACTGCGACGCCCGACGGCGCGCACCCGCCGTCCTGCGCCGGCACGAGCCACGTCTCGGAGGGGCCGCCCGGCTCGGGCATCCACTTCTGCACGATCGGCCCCTTCACGTCGCCGAGGAGAGTGAGTTCCGACTCGACGCCCGGCTTCCCGCCCGGCGGGAATGCGACGAGCGGCCGCGGGAAGGTGCCGACGTGGAGGCGGTAGAGGCAGCGCTCGCTGCCGCGGTAGCTCGACTCGCGGATCAGGACGAAGTAGCGGCCGTCGGCGGGGACGACGCAGCTCGTGACCGGATCCTGCTTCGTGAGCGCACAGTCGTCGCAGCTCGCGAGCTCGAAGCGCTTGGCGTCGAGGATCGCGACGAACGGATCGAAGAGCTCGCCGAGCCGCAGCCCTTCGACCTCGGCGGTCAGCCGCTCGCCCGCCTTCATCTCGAGCACGAAGACGTCGACGTCCTCGTTCGTGACGACGCCCTCGATCGTGACGTTGCGCTCGACCCCTTGGGCGTGCTCGAGGTCGCCGTTCGGCCCCTTCTCTTCGACGGTCGGGAACGGGCCGACCCAGAAGGTGCGCAGCTCCGAGAGGCCGGTGCGCGTGCGCAGCCGCAGGCGGTGCTCGCCGAGCGGCGCGTCGGGCGCGATCTTCAACTTCGCGACGACCTTCTTCTCGTCGGGCGCCTCGAGCGAGACGACCTCGAGCCCCTTCTCGAAGAAGAGCAGCTCGGCGGCGTCGGCGAGCCGGTCGCCGTGCAGCGTGACGGCGATCTCGGTCCCGCGCTGCCCGCCGCGCGGGAGCACGCGGTCGACCGTCGGCGAGCCGGGCGGCGCCGCGAGCACGGCGAGCGCGACGAACGCGACGATCCGCGCGTGCGCCCCGCCCGCGAGCGCGCTCACGCGAGCAGCTCCTTCACGAGCTTTCCGCCCTTCACGATCGCGACCGGCCGGTCGCCCGGCGCGAGCAGCTTCTTTTCGGGGTCGATGCCGAGCAGGGTGAAGAGCGTGAAGGCGAAGTCCTCGACGCCGAGCGCCACGTCGTCGGGCTCGGTGCAGGTGGCGTTGCTCGTGCCGTAGAAGGCGCCGCGCTTGATGCCGCCGCCCGCGAGCACGATCGAGAAGACGCGCGGCCAGTGGTCGCGCCCCTCGGTGCGGTTGATCTTGGGCGTGCGCCCGAACTCCGTGGTGAGCAGCACCAGCGTCGAGTCGAGCAGCCCGCGCTTCTCGAGGTCCGTGAGCAGGGCGGCGAATGCTTGATCGAGCGGCCGCGCCTGCGGAGCGAACGCCCCCGCGAGGTTGTCGTGGTGGTCCCACCCGCCGAACGTGAGCGAGACGAAGCGCACGCCCGTTTCGACGAGGCGGCGCGCGAGCAGCATGCGCTGGCCGGCGGCGTTGCGGCCGTACTCGTCGCGCAGCGGGTCGGGCTCGGCGGCGAGGTCGAACGCCGCCTTCGCGGCGGGCGACGCGAGGAGCGCGAAGGCGGCCTCGTAGAAGCTGTCGGAGGCGTCGATCGCGTCGGCCTTCTCGAGCTGCTCGAAGTGCTCGTCGACCGCCTGCAGCATCGAGCGGCGCCGTTCGTAACGGGCGTCGTCGACGCCCGCCGGCGCATTCAGGTCGCGCACCTTGAAACCCTTGTTCGCCGGATCGCTGCCGAGGCAGAACGGGCCGTAGGCCGAGCTCAGGTAGCCGCTGTTCGCGTAGAGGTTCGGGAGCGTCGGCACGCAGACGTAGGGCGGCAGCGCCGTCTTCGGGCCGAGCTCGTGCGCGACGACGCTGCCGACGCTCGGGTACTGCAGCGCGGGGCTCGGCCGGTAGCCGGTGAAGAGGTTGTGGGTGCCGCGCTCGTGCGCCGCCTCGCCGTGCGACATCGTGCGCACGACGGTCATGCGGTCGGCGACGGAGGCCATGCGCGGGAAATGTTGACTGAAGCGCAGCCCGGTCACCTTCGTGTCGATCGAGGAGTAGGGCCCGCGGTACTCGCTCGGCGCGTACGGCTTCGGATCGAAGCACTCCTGCTGCGCGATGCCGCCCGGCAGGAAGATCTGGATCACGGCCTGCGCCTTCGCCGGTGCCGGCGCGGGCGCACGCGCTGGCGCGCTGGCGAGCGCGTTCGCCGCTGCTTGCTGCGCACGGATCTGCAGGAAGCTCGGCAGCGTGAGGCCGAGCCCGCTCACGACGCCGACGCGGAGGAAGTCGCGGCGGGTCGGCGGGTGCGAGGCGAGGTGCGCGAGCGACGGATGCGCGGACGCGGACGGCTTCGGGTCGATCAAGGAGCGTCTCCCGAGGCAGGCAGACGCGGCCAAGCTACCTCGGATCGGCCCCAGCCGCTCAGCGGAGCATCGTGAGCACCATCTTGAAGGCGGTGATGGCCTGCAGCGCGTGCGGCCGGTGCGCGGGCATCACGATCGCGTCGCCCGCCCCGAGCCGGAAGGGCTTCCCGTCGATCCGGACCGTCACCTCGCCCTGGAGCACCTGGACCATCGCGTCGAACGGCGCGGTGTGCTCCGAGAGTCCCTGGTCGGCGGCGAACGCGAAGAGCGTGACGCTGCCGGTGTCGCGCTTGAGGAGCGTCCGGCTGACGACCGCCGTCTCCTGGCACGCGACGAGTTCGGTGAGCCGCACGACGTGCGGTGCGACGTTGCTTCCGTTGACGAACGTCTTCGAATCCATGGCGTGCTCCTGTTCGTCACTCATCGGGGTCACTGCTTCGGCGTCGCGCCGCCGCTCGTCTTCCAGAGGAACGCGCGCACCGCCTCGATGTCGTCGTCGCCGAGGTTGGTGTCGACCATCGCGGCGCCCGGATAGACCGCCACCGGATTCTTCACCCAGCTCGGGATCCAGTCGTAGCGCAGCCGCTGCGTGACATGGATCAGGTCGGGACCCTGCCGCTTCGCTTCCGGCGTCGGGACGACGCTGCCGAGGTTGTGGCACTCGGTGCACTTGAGGAAGTAGAGGAGCTGGCCTTTCGCGACGAGCTCGGGAGAGAAGCTCGCCGGCGCGGGCGCCTCGGTCTTGGCGACGACCTCCGGTCCCGCGAGCGAGTCGAACAGCGCGACGACCGCGTCGATCTCCGCCGGCGTGAGCTTCAAGTCGGGCATCCGGTAGGGCGTGAACGGATAGAGCTTGCCCTGCGCGCGCGGGTCCTTCAGGAACTCGCGGATCCACGGCCGGCGCAGCTTCTGGATCGAGACGTCGAGGCTCGGCCCGACGCGGCCGCCGCGGCCCTCGATCACGTGGCAGGCGAAGCACATGCGCTGCTCGACCACTTGGCGCCCGTGGGCGACCGGGTCGGCGGGCGGCGGCGATGGCGCGGTCTTCAGCGAGAGGACGAAGCGCGCGAGGTCCCACGCCTGCTCGCCGGTCAGCACCTCGGCGAAGCTCGGCATCGGCGTTCCGTCGATGCCGGCGAATTCGGTGCGGACGATCTCCGCCGCGTCCTTGCCGCGGCGCAGGAGGCCGGACGTGAGGTCGCGCGCCGAGATCTTGCGTCCCGCGGAATCGACGAGCGTCGCGGCGGAGGACCCGTCCCCCTTTCCGCCGCTGCCGTGGCACTTGTCGCACTGCATGGACGCCCACGCCTCGCGGCCGCGCGCGAGGGAGGCGGGGCCGTCCGCCGGCGGCGGCGGGAGCTCGACGCGCGCGGCGACGGGCATCGAGTCGATGCGCGCCACGTGCATGACGTAGTCGGCGAGGAGGCCGCGCTCCTCGTCGCTCAGGAACGCGTACGACGGCATCGCGCTGCCCGGCATCCCGCGCGCGATCGTCTCCATCACGTCCTCGCGCAGCGGCGGCTTGCGCGACGGCGTGCTGCGGAACTTGAACTTCTCGTCGACGAAGTTGCGCGGCTTCGCTTCGAGCGCGGCGGCGGCCGGGCCGTCGCCCCGTCCGTGCTCGCCGTGGCACCCGGAGCACTCGGCCATGTAGAGCTTGCGCCCGCGATCGCGCCGATCGAGCCTGGCCGCGTACGAGGGCGCCGCGGCCGTCGTCTCCGCGGCAGGCGTCGACGAGGCGCCCGCTCCCGCCCGCTTCGGCGTCGGACCGCATCCGCCGCCCGCGGCCAGGACCAGGAGCACGAGCGACGAAGAGAAGAGCAGTCGCGAGGTCATGGACGGACTCCTTGCCGGAGGAGCAGAGGAAGCTCGAGGAGGCGCGCGTCGGCGTGCGCGCGCGCCTCGGCCTCCGCGGCGGGCCGCGTCGCGAAGGCCGCGGCGCCAAATCCCATCGGGGAGGCGAACGCCGCGGACCGCACGACGAACCCCTCGTCGCCGCGGATCCAGCGCGAATCGTCGAACGAGCGCACGAAGATCGCCTGCGGGTCGCACGTCGCGCCGCCGCAGGTCGAAAGCAGGCAGCCGAGGTCGTCGAAGAACTCGACGGTGCCGTCGCGAGCGACGCGCTCCGCCGCGAAGCGCGAGTCGCTGACGAGCATGCGGCAGTCGGCGCAGGCGTCGTGGCCGAGGTCGGGCGCGACCGCCGCCGGCGGCCACTCCGTCCCGCGACCGCATGCGACGAGGCCCGCGACCAGCAGCGTGGCGAAGCGCAGCGCGTTCATGCGAGGTGCCTCCGCTTGAAGACGAGCCAGGCCGCCGCGCCGCCGCCGGCCGCCCAGAGCGCGAGCCCGCCGGCGAGCAGCGCCGCGAGCAGCGGGCGCCCGAACGTGCGGACCGCCTCGATGCCCGCCGGACCGAGGATCTCGAGCCGCTCGCTGATGGCGAGCGCGCAGAGCGTCTTCGCCGACTGCAGCGGATTGGCGAGCGCGATCGTGAAGAGGGCGTTCGGCCCGAACGCCTGCGCGGCCGCGAGCGCCAGCACGCCGAAGTCGCAGAGGAAGACGAGCGCGAGCCAGGCGCCGATCGCCGCGGCGAGGCTGCGCGCCCGCGTGCGCGCCGCGACCGAGAGCAGGACGCCGAGCGTCGTCGTGACGACGCCGAGCGCCGCCGCGCCGCCGACCAGCGCGAGGAACGCGCGGCTCTCCACCGCGCCGTGCGCACCGATCCAGATCGCCGCCGCGCCGAAGCCGAGGAGGAGCGAGAGCGTCGTCGCGGCCTGCAGCCCGAAGAGCTTTCCGCAGAAGAGCTCGGCGCGCGTCACCGGCTGCGCCGCGAGGTAGGGCAGCGTCCCCTCCTCCAACTCCCCGGCGAAGCTGCCCGCGCCGAGCGGCAGCGTCAGCAGCGGGACGAAGAGCAGCACGAGGTTCAGCATCGCGGCGGAGGTGCGGTCGAGCGCCGAGATTCCCCATGCGCGCGTCCCGGCCACGCCGAGTCCGGCGACCGCGAGCGCGAGCAGCGTGAAGGCGACCGCTCCGACCAGGAACCAGCGCGTGCGGACCGCGGCGCGCAGCTCGCGGCCGGCGAGCAAGAGGACGATGCGCGGCCTCACGGCAGCGCTCCCACGGCGCGTTCGAGCGGGAGCAATCGCATCGGCGCGGGCGCGTGTTCGACCTCGAGCGGCGCGTCGGCGACCACGCGCCCCTGCTCGACCTCGACCACGCGGCGCGCGATCGCGCGAATTTCTTCGGAGCGGTGCGAGCAGAGGAGCAGCGTCGTGCCGCCGTCGCGCAGGCGCCGCAGCAGCGCGACGATCTCCGCCTGCGCCGCGCGATCGAGGCTCGCGGTCGGCTCGTCGAGGACGAGGAGCGGCGGATCGCCGACGAGCGCGGCGGCGAGCAGCAGGCGCTGGCGCATGCCGGTCGAGAAGTCGCGCACCGGCCGCCGCGCGTCGCCGGCGAGACCGACCAGGTCGAGCAGCGCGTCGATGCGATCGAGCGGTGCGCCGCGCAGCTTCGCGACGAAGGCGAGCGAGCGTCGAGCGGTCTCCTCGCAGAAGGCGGGCACCTGCGGCATGTAGCCCAGGCGGCGGCGCGCTCCGACCGGATCGACCGCCGTGTCGATGCCGTCGATCGCGATCCGGCCGCGGCAGCGCACCAGGCCGACGAGGCAGCGCAGCAGCGTCGTCTTGCCGGCGCCGTTGGGGCCGACCAGCGCGACCGCTTCGCCGCGTGCGATGTCGAGGTCGACGCCGGCGAGCACCGTCCTCCCGCCGAACTCGACGCGGACGTCCTGGAGCGTGATCACGCGGGACCTCCCATTCCCTCGCCGCGCACGGCGCGCAGCGCGAGCAGCGCGAGAACGAGCGCGAGCGCGCCGCCGGCGACGAGCGCGCCGTCCCGCTCGGAGGCGGCGGCAGCGGCGACGAGTCCTGCGGGCGGCGAAACGAGCGGATGGTCGTCCGTCGCGACCGCGCGCGGCTTCACGACCGGGAACGCGCGCGCCGCGGTTTCGAGCGCTTGAGCGGCGGGACCGAGGCGCAGGAGGCCGACCGCGGGATAGCGGCCGGCGAGGTCCTCGAAGAACGCCTCGACCCGGCAGGGCGTGTCGCCCAAGCCGTCGTGGTCGGCGTCGAAGCCGACGTAGTCGCTCCAGTAGTTGCCGCGCCCGTTTTCGCTCCAGACGTTGTGATCGCCGCGACCGCGGCCGGCCGTCTCGACCTGCACGCGGTTGGCGACGAAGGCGTTGCCGGCGAAGACGACGCGCTCGACGGACGGCTGCAGCAGCACGCCGACGTCGTTCCCGCCGACCACGTTGCCGCGGAAGACGCAGGTCGCGCGGCGCGAGCTCGGCGACTCCTCGAGGAAGATCCCGCTCGTGTTGTCGACGAAGCGGTTGCCCTCGGCGAGGACGTCGTCCGCCGCCTTGAGCAACAGGCCGTGGGCGCTCGGGCCGCGTGAGCCCTCGAAGCGGTTGCGCCGCAGCGTCACGAGGCGGCTGTACATGATCGCGCCGCCCGTCTCGTTGTCCTCGAAGACGTTGTCCTCGAAGACGTTGTCGTCGCAGTACATGTAATGGAGGCCGTAGCGGCAGCGGCGGACGACGTTGCGGCGCACGACGCAGTCGTGCGACTGCCAGATCGCGAGGTCGCGCGACGCCTCGACCGTGTTGTCCTCGATGGTCGCGCCGGCGCCGTCCTGGACGCGGATGCCGTCACCCTGGCGCGGCAGCGGCAGCGCCTTGCCGACCACGTGGTTCGCGCGCAGCGTCGCCGCGCGGCCGCTGCGCACCAGGATCCCGAAGAGGCTGTCCTCGATCCGGTTCCCGGCGACGGTGGCGCGGTCGGCCTCGAGCACCTTCACCGCGGCGTCCTCCTCGGTGAGGCTGTCGCCGCTGGCGCGGATCAGGAAGCCGCGGACCTCGCAGTCGGGCGCCGCGACCTGGACGACCGTCCCGTGCCCGCCGCCGTCGAGGATCGCGCCGTCCTCGCCGATCAGCTGGACCGGACGGCGGAGCACGAGCGACTCGCGGTAGAGGCCGGGGTGCACGACGATCGTGTCGCCGTTCGCGCTCGCTTCGAGCGCCGCGGCGACGGTCTTGTGCGCGCTCGCGGGACCGACTTCGAGCTGCGCGCCGGTCGAGAGCGGCATCAACAGCAGCAGCGACGCGAACGAGGAGACCGGCGCTGCGACGGGCCGCGGCTTCTGGACCGGGGCGGCCGTGCGCGGCGCGCGGCGGCGCTCGGCCACGAGGAAGCCGAGTGCGTCGACGCCGGCGACCAGCGCCAGCCAGAAGCCCGCCGCGAACTCGGCGTGCACCTTGAACTGCGCGACCGAGTAGTCGCCGATCAGGCGCGCCTGGATGCGATCGGCGATCAGGTGGAGCGCGGCGGTCGGTTCGAGGTGGTTCACCGCGTACCACTGCCAGAACCAGAGGTCGGCGACGAAGCCGAGCGGGACCGACGCGACGACGAGCGCCGCGATCGTCCGCGCCCGCCCCGGCCGCAGGAGCGCCAGCGCCAGCGCGCAGGCGACCGCGAGCGCGATCCCGTACGGCGCGAGCGCGCGCTCGACCTGCGCCAGCGACTCGATCGAACGCATCCCGACGTAGTGGCCGAGACCGTCGATCTCCTTCACGTCGCCCGTCACGGCGAGCGGCGAGACCTCGACCCAAAGGACGCGCAGCCCGTACTGCGGCGCGCGGTTCTCCATGCGCCACCACGGCAGCAGGCAGGCGCACGCGAGCAGCGCCGCGGCCTGGAGCGCGAGGAGGCGCCCGCCCGTCGTCGCGCGCGGCACCGGGGTGCCCGCCGCCGTCACTTCGGCTCGACGAGCAGCCATCCCGTCATCTCCATGTGCAGCGCCGAGCAGAACTCGGTGCAGTACCACGGGTAGACGCCGGCCTTGGAGGCGACGAACTCGACGCGCTGCGTCGCGCCGGGATCGATGGACGCGGTCACGTTGTAGCCCGCGAGCCCGAAGCCGTGCGTCGCGTCCTCGGCGCTCTCCGCGTTGGTGATGTCGAGGACGACGCGGTCGCCCTGCTTCACGCGGATCGTGTCGGGCTTGTACTGCGAGCGGATCACGACGACCCGCGCGTGGACGCCGTCCGCCGTGCGCTCGATGACTTCCTTGCCCTGCTCCGTCGCGGTCGGCGCCTTCGCCATGGTCGCGGGGTCGGTGCCGGGCGGATAGACGCGCCAGCCCGCGATGCGGTCGGTCTCGATGATCTGCGAGTTGTGCGGCTCGCCGATGATCGGCACCTCCTTCAGCATCCGCATCTTCGGACCGGAGATGTCGATCAGCTCGAGGTTCTGCGGGTGGAGCGGACCCTCGCCGGGATGGCGGTCGACCGTCCACTTGTTGAGCGCGACGAGGTAGCGGCCGCGCGGACGGGTCGTGTTGGAGCCCGGCGTCTGCAGGTGGCCGATGTTGTAGTGGATGTTGATCTTGTCGACGAGCTGCCAGGCCTTGTCGGCCGGCACGTAGGGCGGACCGAGCGTGAACTTCGCGACCGCGCTGTCGAGGAAGAGGCTGACGTAGCCGTGGCCCTGGTCGTCGAAGACGGTGTGCAGCGGCCCGAGCCCCACCTCGACGTAGGCCTCACGGCAGGAGTCGTACTTGAGGACCGGGATCCCGTACGGGTCGCGCTTCTCGAAGTCCTTGGCGCGGATCGCCTCGCGGATCTTCGCGACCGAGTAGGCGGTGACGTGGGGATCGAGCTTGCCGGCGATCAGGACGTATTCGCCGCCGGGCGTGATGTCGCAGCCGTGCGGGCTCTTCGACTCGGGCACGAAGTAGAGGATCCCTTCGTCGCGCGCGACGTCGAGCGGGACGACCTTGATGCCGCCGCGCGTGACGACCTTCGGGCTGTTCGCGTCGACCAGCTCCTTGGCGCGCTTCCACGCCACGACGTGGAGGTAGTCCATCTCGTTCAGCGAGGCGCCGATCTCCATCGGCGTGCGCCCCTCCATGTTCCCGCCGGTCGACATCTCGGTGTTCATCGAGTTGCAGAAGAAGAGGTCGTCGTTGGCGCCCTTGCCGCCGATCGAGAGGTCCTGCCAGTAGGGCGGCAGCTCGATCTGGAACGACTCCTCGAGCACGATGCGGCCGCGCGCGCGGTCGAACTTGTGCAGCGTCATCGCGCCGCGGTACTTCTGCGCGTACTCCTCGATCGGCGCGTAGACGCCGGGCCCGCCGGGCGCGGGCTGGAAGGTCGTGACGACGAACCACTCGGAGTCGGCGGTGAGGAAGCCGGAGTGGTCGGAGACGACGTTGGGCGTCTTCACGATCTGCTTGGTCTTGAAGTCGCGCAGGTCGACGACGGCGACGCGGCCGGCCGCCTTGTCGGTCGCGAAGACGAACTCGCCGTCGTAGTCGCCATTCGTGAGCGAGATCTGCGGGTGGTGCAGGTCGCCCCAGGTCGTGGTCGGCAGGTCGGGATCGAAGGTGCCGGCCTTGAGGACGTCGGACCCTTCCGCGCCCTGTGCCCACCCCTGCCACGAGTTGGGCGCGTAGACCGGGATCTCCTTCAGCATCCGCATCGACGGGATGCCGATCAGGTAGATCGAGCCGGCGTGCCCGCCGCTCGTCACCATCGTGAACTCGTCGTACCTGCCCGGCGGCGTGCACGTCTCGATGGCGGCGCGCGCCTCGTCGGGATCGAGGTCGCGCTCGAGCGCGTACTTCTCGAGGGACCCGACCACGCCTCCCCCGCCGCTCGCGAGGACCGAAGCCTCCTCGCGCGGCGCGCACGTGGCGACCGCCAGCGCGGCCGCGCCGGCCGCCGTCATCGCGCCAAGGATGCCGCCCGGAATCCTGCGGTTCGCGCCCATGCTTCTGTCCTCCGGCGAATCGCCGGCGACGAGATGCCGCCGGCGTGCAGGGCGCGGGAGAGCACGCGCCTTGCCGATCGAGGCGCCCCGGCGGCGGCGCGGGCGGAGGCGCGGACGGCGGCGAACGCGGTGGGAAGGACGCCCCGCCGAACTCGTTAACCTGGTTAATTATCAGCGCGGATTCGACCGCGCGCCGCGCGTTCTTCGAGGGCGCGCACCGGACAGCCCGAGCCGTACTGCTCGGCGGCGCAGGTCGGCGGGCTCAGGAGCGCGCACTGGAGGCACGACAGCGCGTCGCGCCGGCCGGCCTCGAGCAACGCACGCACGAGCTCGTCCGTCGTCCCGATCCAGCGTTCCGCCGTCGCGGCGCCGGCGCGCGCGACCACGGCGTCGGCGCGGCGCTCGCGCGCCGCTTCGTAGCGGCGGATCGCGTGTTTTCCCGCCTCGGTGACGTCGACGTGCAGGCGGCGGGCGTCCGCGCGGTCCTCGCGGGCGCGCAGATGTCCCGATGTGACGAGGCGCGCGATCGCCTTGCTGGCCGCCGGCACGCTCACCTCGAGCCGCCGCGCGATCTCCCCGAGCGCCGTCGGCGTGCCGTGCCGCGACGCGACGAGCCGCAGCACGCTCATCTGCACCACGGTGATGCCGTGCTCCGGCGGCAGCCCCCCCTCCTCGAGCGTGGCCGCGACCAGCGCGCGCAGCAGGTGGAGGTTGCGCAGCAGCCGCTGGCCCGCGCTCGGGGGCGCCGTGCGGACCGGGGCCGTTCGGCGGGGGGATTTCATGGTTCGCTCGTCATGGAAGCCGCTCGCGCACGAAGCACGGGAGCGGCCAATTGGTGCGCTGCGTCATCGTCGCGCGCTGAGGACGCGGCCGACCGCCTCGCGCCAGCGCGCGTGCTCCGCTTCTCGATGAGCGCGCTTCGTCGTCGGCTCGAAGCGCGTCTCCGCGCGCGGCAGCGCGGCGAGCTCGCGCTCGTCCCTCCAGAAGCCGACGGCGAGGCCGGCCAGGAAGGCGGCGCCGGCCGCGGTCGCCTCGGCCTGCGCCGGTCGCACCACGGTCACGCCGAGGAGGTCGGCGAGCGTCCGGCAGAAGAGCTCGTTGCGCGTGGCGCCGCCGTCGATCCGGAGCTCGCGCACGCGCAGCCCCGCGTCGCGCTCCATGCAGTCGACGACGTCGCGCGTCTGGAACGCTATCGCCTCGAGTGTCGCCCGCGCGAGATGCGCCTTCGTGGTGCCGCGCGTGAGGCCGACGATCGCGCCGCGCGCGGCGGAGTCCCAGTGGGGCGCGCCGAGTCCGACGAACGCCGGCACGAACGTCACCCCGCCGCTGTCGGGCACCGATGCCGCGAGCCCCTCGATCTCCGCGGCGCTCGCGATCAGGCCGAGCCCGTCGCGCAGCCACTGGACGGCGGCGCCGGCGACGAAGAGGCTCCCTTCGAGCGCGTAGGTGGTCGCCCCGCCGCGCGACCAGGCGATGGTCGAGAGCAGCCCGCTCCTGGAGGCCCGGGGCGCCGCTCCCGTATTCATTAGTAGGAAGCAACCCGTCCCGTAGGTGCTCTTCATGCTCCCTGGGGCGAAACAGCGCTGTCCGAAGAGCGCCGCCTGCTGGTCGCCCGCGAGGCCCGCGATCGGGATCGCCGCGCCGAACCACCGCGGGTCGCACTCGCCGAGGACCTCCGAAGAGTCGCGCACTTCGGGCAGCACCTCGGCGGGCACGCGCAGCAGCTTCAGCAGCTCCGGATCGAAGCGGCGCCGCTTCAGGTCGAAGAGGAGCGTGCGCGACGCGTTCGAGGGGTCGGTGACGTGCAGCCGCCCGAAGCTCAGGCGGTGCGCGAGCCACGTGTCGACCGTCCCGAAGGCGAGCTCGCCGCGGCGCGCGCGCCGCCGCGCGCCCGGGATCGAATCGAGCAGCCAGCGCAGCTTGGTGCCGGAGAAGTAGGCGTCGCACACCAGGCCGGTCTTGCGGCGGATCCGCGGCGCGTGGCCGGCGCGCACGAGCCGCTCGCACAGCGGCGCCGTGCGGCGGCACTGCCAGACGATCGCGTTCGCGAGCGGCCGGCCGCTCGCGCGCTCCCACAGGAGCGTCGTCTCGCGCTGGTTGGTGATGCCGATCGCGGCGACGTCGCTCGCCGGCACCTGCGCCTTCTCGAGCGCCTCGCGCGCCGCGGCGAGCTGGGAGCTCCAGATCGCCTCGGGGTCGTGCTCGACCCAGCCGGGCTTCGGGAAGATCTGCGGCAGCTCGCGCGCGGCCTGCGCGACGACGCTTCCCTCGTGATCGAACAGGAGCGCGCGCGACGAAGTCGTCCCCTGGTCGAGCGCGAGAATGAAGGAGCGGGGCATGGATGGTCAGGGTTCGCGATGAGTCTTGCCGGACTCGTAGAGATGGATCGTGCCGGCAACCGGTGCGTCGATCGCCGTGAAGGTGCTTGAGTCGCTGAAGGTACGCAGTACGGCGAAGGCCCGGACTCGTGCGAGAGGAAAGGCTTCGTGGATCTTGAGTGATGCCGCCATCAACGTCGCGCCGCGCGTGACCACGTCATCCACGAGCAGCAGGTCCTCGAGAGGCTCGATGCCCCGCTCGAGCGTCATCGACGAAAGATGTTGATCGACGGTGGGTCTCGTCTCCGGTCGCGACTGCGCAGCCTTCGGCACCGCAATCTTCCGGATCACGCATGCCGACACCGATCCTGCGAGGCCTGCACGGCAGAATTCCTCGCAGATCCTCATCGGCACCCAGAGCGAGTTCTCCTTCTGCCTCGCGTGAGTTGGCATCGGAACCAACGTGACGTCCGCACTGAAGTAGTCGGCGAACGGGAGTCGTCCGCGCCGCTCGACTATTCGCTCGGTAAGCCATCGCATCACTGATTGCGAAATGGCCGGATCACCGCTCGGGGGCCTCGTGAAGCCGTCGCGCTTCAGCTCGTGACAGAGTCGCTGCGATTGCTTGGCGATCGCGCTCGAACCCTTCGGCGAGTAGGCGAACAGCGAACCAAAGGGCAGCTCACGCAGAATGGTCGACATGGAGCCGCGGACCCGGCGGCGGTACGGCCTCGAGCAAGTCGCCGAGATCCTCGAGTGCGAGGGGCACGGCGCCATACTCGATCATCTTCGCGGGCCATTTGAGATTCGGAGCATCAACGACCGGTTCGAGGATGAAGAGTTGGCGTCCGAGCCGAAGCGCCTCCCATCCCTGGCTCAGCGTGCCACTCGAGTCTCCTGCTTCGACGATGATCGAAGCGTCGGCCACGAGTGCCATGAGACGATTCCGGATCACGAAGTTGCCGCGCTGGATCGGCGTGCCCGGAGCGAATTGCGACAGGAGCAGGTGCTCCGCCCCGATCTTCTGCTGCAGTTCCCGATTGGCCGCGGGATAGCAGGTCTGGAGCGGCGTCCCGAGCACCGCGATGGTGCGCCCCCTCCGTTCAATCGCCGTCCGGTGGGCGATCGTGTCGGCTCCCGCCGCAAGTCCGCTCACGACGACCACTCCGTTCTCGACGAGGAATCGCGTGATGTCGCCGGCGCGTCGCGCGCCATCCGGACTCAGATCCCTCGATCCGACGACGGCGATGCGCGGATCGCTCGAGAGCAATTCGCGGCGGCCCTGGTACCAGATCCGTGCCGGCGCGAATCTGCGCTCGACGTCATTCAGCGGCCCGAGCAGGTCCTGCGGCTCGTGCGCGCCGGCGCGCTCTTGATCGACGTCACCCATGGACACCGCCCCCGCCGACGATTCGGCAACGGATCATAGCCGTGCAACGAATTCGTCCGGTCGGGCGCCGTTCGACCGTTCGACCTGCTCGTGAAAAGGCCGCCATCGATGTCTGAATGGACGGCGCTCGAACGACCCGGTGACGCCAGCCCGGCGTCTCTGGGCAGGGAGGTCGGCTCCGGTCCCCGTCTTCCGCTCCACTCCCGGACCCCGGACATCAGCCGGGGGGGCCCTGCCACAGGAACTCGCGCCACGGTTGGTGCTCGACGCCGGCGCGCCGCGCACCCTCGTCGAACTCGCCGGTCAGCACGAGCGGACGGTACTTCGGGAAGCGGCGACAGAACTCGAGGAGCGCGGAGAGATCGCGCTCCGTGAACGGCCCGGTCTTCACTTCGACAGCCCACCGACCCCACGACCCTTCGACGATGCCGTCGACGTCGTGCGGCTCCTCCCGCCAGTAGCGGACCTGCTGGCCTTGATTCAGCGCGTGGGCGAGGACGGCGTTCTCGACCCATTGGCCGAAGCGCGCGGCGTCGCGATCAGGGCTGGGCGCGTCGCCGCCGAGCGCTGCGAGATACGCCTGATTCCGCACGACCAGTTTCGGAGGGGACGCCCGCCGGCGGATCTCCCGATCGGAATGCTTCACGAGCGGCGTGACGAGCCAGGCCGCGTCGAGGAGTTGGAGATAGTGGGCGATCGTCGCGAGCGCGCCCGCGTCGGAGAGCTCGAGCCGCAGCTTCTGCAGCGAGACGATCTGGGCCGCGTGGGCCAGCGCGACGAAGAAAGTCTGGCGCAGGAGCGCCGGCCGCCGGACCGCTTCGAGCGCGAGCAGATCGCGTCCGATCGCGGGTTCGACGATCGATTCGCGGATGTAGTCGGCGCGCCGTTTCTCGTCGTGACGGAACGCGACTGCGCCCGGGAATCCGCCGAGCCGCACGATCTCGTCGAGCGCCTCGTCCTTCTTCATGCGGAACGTGCGCGCCAGGTCGGCGGCGCACCAGTGGCCGAGCTCGAGGCGCTCGAAGCGTCCGGTGAGGCTCTCCCGGCTGCCGCTGCCCAATCGCAGCGCGGACGAGCCCGACGCGACGACGTGCAACGGCGTCCGCTGACGGCGCACGCGATCCCATTCCGCCTTGAGGCGCGCGTTCCAGTCGTGGACGGACTGGATCTCGTCGAGGATCAGGATCGCCTTGCCGATCCGCTGCGCGCGCTCGTTCGCGTCGCGCCAGATCCGTTCCCAGTGGCCGGGAAGGTGGGACTCGGGACCGTCCATGGCGGAGTAGACGACCTGCTCCCGCCACCGCGCGGCGATCTCGAGCAGCAGAGTCGTCTTGCCGACCTGGCGCGGTCCGATCAGCAGCTGGATCGTGCCTGGAGCCGGCTCGCCGAGCCGCGAAGCGAGTTCGGCGTGGACCGCCGCGTACGAGGTCGCCGATTCCCGAGTCTCATTCATGGTCTACTAATTATTCGAGTTAATTCGAATAAATCTACTGACGGACGTCGCGACCTCCGGAGCCCGACCCGGTAACCTCCCCCGCTCGCAGGTCCCCCCGCCGGCGGTCTTCTCTCGGGCAATGCCGGCGCTGGGCTGCGGACTCGCGCGCCCTTCATGGATCGCCATGGGCCGCGAGGCGGTCGCCCCGTTTCCGTGCGCTTCGGAGTCTCCGATGAAGCCGGCGGATCGTGCTCGAGGAGTGTCCCGACGCGAAGTGCTGCGCGTCGGCGGAGCGTCGCTGCTCGGCCTCTCGCTCGTCGACCTCTTCGCGCTGCAGGCGCGGGCGCAGGCGCGGGGCGACGACGCTGCGAAGCCCTTGAACGGCGGCGGCCCAGCCGCGACCGCGAAGAACGTCATCCTGCTCTACCTGCAGGGCGGGCCGAGCCACCTCGACCTGTGGGATCCGAAGGACGGCTGCCCGGCCGACGTGCAGAGCATCTACAAGCGGATCAAGACGAAGGTCGACGGCATCGACCTGACCGAGAACCTGAAGAAGCTCGCGGAGGTGACCGACAAGCTGACGCTCATCCGTTCGATGAGCTACGCGCCCAACGGCCTCTTCAACCACACCGCCGCGATCTACCAGATGCTGACCGGCTGGACGGCCGACAAGGTCTCGCCGTCGGGTCAGCTCGAGCCGCCGACCCCCAAGGACTTCCCGAACTTCGGCTGCGAGCTGGCGCGGCTGCGCCCGACCGAAGTGCCGATGCTGCCGTTCGTGATGATGCCGCGGCCGCTGCAGGAGAGCAGCGTGATCGGCAAGGCCGGCACCGCCGGCTTCCTCGGCCGCGCTCACGATCCCTACTACCTCTATCCGCCGGGCGACGACTACGACCCGGCGAAGATGGACAAGGTCCGCGCCGACGACCTCGCGATCCGGCCCGAGCTCTCGGTCGAGCGGCTGACCTCCCGCGCTTCCCTGCGCGAAGCGATCGACGCGCAAATGCCCGAGATCGAGAAGGCGACCGCGAAGTTCGACCTCGACGAGTACACCGACAAGGCGATGAGCCTCGTGCTCTCGGGCCGTGCCAGGAAGAGCTTCGACCTCGACGACGAGCCGGCCGCCCTGCGCGAGGCCTACGGCCGCAACCAGTTCGGCCAGTGCTGCCTGCTCGCGCGCCGCTTCATCGAGGCGGGCAGCCGCATGGTCCAGGTCAACTGGCCCAAGGTCGCGAACAGCGACAACCACTCGTGGGACATGCACACCGACCTGCCGCAGCGCATGCCGCTCGCGGCGCCGATGTTCGATTCGGCGGTCGCGACGCTGCTCTCCGACCTCGACCAGCGCGGCCTGCTCGCCTCGACGCTGGTGGTCGCGGTCGGTGAATTCGGCCGCAGCCCCAAGCGCGGCGTCTCGACCTCGGGCAACCAGAACAACGCGAGCGGGCGCGACCACTGGCCCTACTGCTTCACGGCGCTGGTCGCGGGCGGCGGCATGAAGCGCGGCCACGTGCACGGCGAGTCCGACGCGAACGGCTCGGCGCCGATCAAGGATCCGGTCCACCCGACGCAGCTGGTCGCGACGATCTACCGCGCGCTCGGCATCGATCCGGCGACGATCGTGATGAACCACCTGAACCAGCCGCGCGAGTTGGTGCAGGCGACCCCCGTCGACGCGCTCTTCGCATGAGCGCGCGGCGACACGCGTTCGTCGCGCCGGTCGCTGCGCTCGCGCTGCTCCTCGGCGGCGCCGCGCGCGCGCAGGAATCGAAGCCGGGCGACGCGGCGCCCAAGAAGCCGGTGAGCTTCTTCAAGGAGGTCCGGCCGATCCTGCAGGGCACGTGCGCCGGCTGCCACCAGCCGGCGAAGGCGGGCGGCACGGTCGTGCTCACCGGCCACGCGAACCTGCTCGAGACCGACCGCCACGGCGATCCGATCGTCGCGCCCGGCAAGCCCGAGGAGAGCGAGCTCCTCGTCGCGATCACGCCGCACGACGGCAAGCCGCCGAAGATGCCGAAGGGCAAGGCGCCGCTCGCCGACGCGCAGGTCGACGTGCTGCGCCGCTGGATCGCGGAGGGGGCGGCCGACGACACACCCGCCGCCGCGGCGGAGACCTTCACGCAGGAGCATCCGCCGGTCTACCGGCAGCAGCCGGTCGTGACTGCGCTCGACTTCTCGCCGATGAAGTCGCCGGCCGAACCGGCGTCGGCGTCGCTGCTCGCGGTCAGCGGCTACCACGAGGTCCTCCTCTACGAGATCGCCGGCGACCGCGAGCGCCTCGCCGCGCGCCTGGTCGGCATGAGCGAGCGCATCGAGTCGGTGGCGTTCAGCCCCGACGGCGCGACGCTGCTCGTGGTCGGCGGCTCGCCGGCGCGCATGGGCGAGCTGCAGCTGTGGGACGTCGCCGAGCGCAAGCTCACGCTCTCGCTCCCGCTGGGCTTCGACACCCTCTACGGCGGGAGCTGGTCGGCCGACGGGAAGCTCGTCGCGTTCGGCGGCGGCGACAACTCGGTGCGCGCGCTCGACGTCGAGAAGGGGTCGCTCGTCTTCTTCAACGCGGCGGGCGAGGACCTCGTGCGCGACACCGCGTTCAGCAAGAACGGCGCGCACCTCGTGAGCGTCGGGCGCGACCGCACGCTCAAGCTGATGGAGTTCGCGACGCAGCAGTTCGTCGACAACATCACGAGCATCACGCCCGGCGCCTTGAGGGGCGGCCTGGTCGCCCTCGACCGCCAGCCGCAGAGCGACGTCCTGCTGGTCGGCGGCGCCGACGGCAAGCCCAAGACCTACAACATGATCCGCACCAAGGACCGCGTGATCGGCGACGACTACAACCTCGTCAAGGCCTACGCGCCGCTCGACGGCTGCATCTTCGCGGCGAGGTACTCGCCCGACGGCCAGCGCTTCGTCGTCGGCGCCAGCAACGAGGGCAAGGGCGAGGTGCGCCTCTACGGAGTCGAGCAGGAGGCGCCGGCGTGGTCGCTGCCGGCGGGCGGCGCGATCTACGCCGCGACGTTCCGCGGCGACGGTGCGATGGTGGCGGCCGGCGGTTTCGAGGGGAACGTCGCGTTGATCGACGCGGCGAGCGGGAAGGTGCTGCGGCAGTTCGCCGCGGCGCCGACGCATCCGTGAGGATCGTGCACATGCGACTCGCGCCGAAACTGCAGTTCCTGGCGATCGTGGCCGCGGGCGGCTCGATCGCGGCGATCGCGCGCAACGTCCCGACGCCGCCGAACAATGCGGCCGCCGTCTACGCGCATGTCGTCGCCGTCGACGCCCATCCCGCGAAGATCGAGCTCGCCAATCCCTACGCCGCGGCGCAGGTGCTGCTCTCCGGCCGGCTCGACGACGGCGACTTCGTCGACGTCACGCGCGAGGCGAAGTTCGACGACGCAGGCGGGCTCGTCGCCATCGACGCGCGCGGCCGCGTCCGGCCGAAGCGCGACGGCGAAGGCACGCTCCACGCGACGTTCGGCGGGCGCGACGTCGCGATCCCGGTCGCGGTGCGCGGCGCCGACGGCGCCTACGAGCCGAGCTTCTGCAACGACGTGATCCCGGTGATGTCGCGGCTCGGCTGCAACGCCGGCACCTGCCACGGCTCGGCGAAGGGGAAGAACGGCTTCAAGCTGTCGCTGCGCGGCTACGACCCGGCCTTCGACCATCAAGCGCTGACGGACGACCTCGCCGGTCGCCGCTTCAACCGCGCCGTCGCCGAGCAGAGCCTCTTCCTGCTCAAGCCCACCGCGAGCGTGCCGCACGAGGGCGGCCAGCGCATGGCCGTCGATTCCAACGAATACAAGCTGCTGAAGGCGTGGGTCGACAGCGGCGTGAAGCTCGACCGCGACGCTCCCAAAGTCGCCTCGATCGACGTCCTCCCGAAGAACCCGGTCGTGCCGCTGCCCGGCATGGCGCAGCAGATGGCGGTGGTCGCGACCTACGCCGACGGCAGCACGCGCGACGTGACCGGCGACGCCGTGATCGAGAGCAACGACAACGAGATCGCGACGGTCGAATCCGGGAGCGGGCTCGTGACCGGCGTGCGGCGCGGCGACGCGGCGGTGCTCGCGCGCTACTCCGGCCGCTACGCGGCGACGCGCCTCGTGGTCATGGGCGACCGCACCGGCTTCGAATGGAAGCAGCCGCCCGAGTTCGGCTTCGTCGACGAGCTCGTCGACGCGAAGCTCAAGGCGTTGAAGGCGCTGCCGAGCGAGCTCTGCAGCGACGCCGAGTTCCTGCGGCGCATCCACCTCGACCTGACCGGCCGGCCCCCCACCGCGCGCGACGTGCGCATCTTCCTGGCCGACCGGCGCGACTCGCGCCTGAAGCGCGAGGAGACGATCGACCGGCTGATCGGCTCGACGGAGTTCGTCGAGCACTGGACCAACAAGTGGTCCGACCTGCTGCAGGTGAACTCGAAGTTCCTCGGCGTCGAGGGGGCGGCGCGGCTGCGCGAGTGGATCCGCGCCGCGATCGCGAGCAACCTCCCCTACGACCAGTTCGCCGCCGACGTCCTCGACGCGAGCGGCTCGACCTACCAGAACCCGCCCGCCGCCTACTGGAAGATCCTGCGCCAGCCCGACGTCGCGATGGAGAACACGACGCAGCTCTTCCTGGGCGTCCGCTTCAGCTGCAACAAGTGCCACGACCATCCGTTCGAGCGCTGGACCCAGGATCAGCACTGGCAGCTCGCCGCGTACTTCGCGCAGGTCGGCCGCAGCAACGTGCCGGGCTCCGCGATGATGGCGAAGGTCAACGACAACCGCCCCGACGACGACGGCCTCGCGTTCGACGAGATGATCGCCGACGTCGGCCAGGGCGAGGTGATGCATCCCAACAAGAACGTCACTGTCGCCCCGCGCTTCCCCTACGAGCACGCCGGCGCGATCCCGGCCGACGGCACGCGCCGCCAGAAGCTCGTGGCGTGGATCGCGGCGAAAGAGAACCCCTACTTCGCGAAGAGCTACGCGAACCGCGTCTGGAGCTACTTCCTCGGCGTCGGCCTGATCGACCCGATCGACGACATCCGCGCCAGCAATCCGCCGACGAACCCCGAGCTGCTCGAGAAGCTGACGCAGACCTTCATCGAATCGGGCTTCGACGTGCGCGCGCTGATGCGGCTGATCTGCCGCAGCCGCGCCTACCAGACGTCGCTCACGACCAACGCCTGGAACGAGGACGACACGCTCCACTACGCCCACGCGCTGGCGCGGCGGCTTCCGGCAGAGACGCTCTTCGACTGCATCGGCGTCGCGACCGGCCACCGCCACAAGGTCCCGGGCGTGCGGCCCGGCACGCGCGCCGACGAGCTGCTCGACCCGAGCATGACCACCGCCGACAACTTCCTGTCGCTGTTCGGCCGGCCGCCGCGCGAGAGCGCCTGCGAATGCGAACGCAGCAGCGGCATGTCGCTCGGCCAGGCGCTGAACCTCGTGAACGGTCCGACCGTCGCCGACGCGATCGAGGACGCGAAGAACGAGATCGGCGAGCTCGCCGAGTACGAGCGCGACCCGGCCAAGGTGGTCGACGAGCTCTACGTGCGCTTCCTCTCCCGGCCGCCGACCGCGGCCGAGGTCGCGCAGCTCGCGCCGCGCTTCGACGCGAACGACGCCGCCCGCTTCGCGACGCTCGCGCCGGCCGACGCGGCCCGCTTCAAGCAGGAGCGCGCGGCGTGGGAGGCGGCGCTGCCCAAGATCACCTGGAGCGCGCTCGAGAAGGTCGAGGTGCGCTCGGCCGGCGGCGCGACGTTCACGCAGCAGCCCGACGGCTCCTTCCTCGCGAGCGGCACGCGGCCCGACAAGGACACCTACACGATCACGGCGTACACGTCGCTCGCCGACGTCACCGCGATCCGCCTCTCCGTGATCCCCGACAAGTCGCTGCCGGGAGGCGGCTCCGGCCGCGCCGACAACGGCAACTTCGTGGTCGGCGAGGTGCGCGTGACCGCGATCCCGCTCACCGGCGCCGCCGGCGGCAAGGCCGTGAGCGTGAAGGACGGCAGCGCCGACTTCTCACAGGACAATTTCACCCCGGCCCAGGTGACCGACGGCAATCCCGTCACCGGCTGGGCGATCTCCCCCGACTTCACCCGTCCCCACCGCGCCGTGTGGGAGCTCACGGAGAACGTCGGCGCCGCGGGCGGGACGCTGCTCGCGATCACCCTCGACCAGGGCTGGGGCGGCGGCCACGAGGTCGGCCGGTTCAAGATCGAAGTGAGCAACTCGGCGCGGCCGGTGCGCGTGTCGCCGCTGCCCGACGAAGTGCTCGCGGCGGTCTCGCTGCCGGCGGAGAAGCGCTCGCCCGAAGTCGAGCTGCTGCTCCACAAGACGTTCCTCGCGAGCGCGCCGAAGTGGATCGACCAGCTGCGGCTGTCGGCCACGCAGGACGTCGCGTGGGCGCTGGCGACGAGTCCGGCGTTCCTGTTCAACCGGTGAGGTTGGTCAGACGCCGACGACGAGTTCGAGCCCGGCCGTGAACGAGACGCCCTTCGCGGCGCCGGGGTCGGCTTCGACCGCCTGAAGATCGAGGATCGCGCCGGCCAGCGTCGGATCGGCGGGAATCGTCCACGCGAACTGGTTGCTGCCGTACGAGAACGAGATCGGCAGCGTCCACGTCGGCAGCACGAGCAGGTCGCCGCCGAGGTTCGAGTGGATGGTCGCGCGCTGGAAGCCGGCGAAGAGGAGGCCGACCGTCGGCGCACCGGACGAATTCGCGATGTCGAGCGTGATCGTCGTGCCGAGCACCGGGTCGCCGCTCGAAGTGAAGGCGGGGACGCCGTGCGTGCCGGGAAAACCGACGCCGTAGTTCAGCCAGCCGGCGAAATCGAGCTCGCGCGTGAACGCGTCTTCCACTCCGTTCGAGTCGCTCGAGACGAGATTCGTCGCCTGGCTCACGAAACTCACGACGTGTCCGTCCGCCGAGATCGTCGGGAGGTCGCTCCAACCGTCCGCATCCACGCCGCCCGCGCCGACGCTCGCGCGCCTCGTGGTCCCGGTCGCCCGATCGCGGAGGTAGATGTCCCAAGTCCCGTTCGCGTCGCTCGCGTCGAGATTCGTGGCGATGCTCACGAACGCGACGTGTCGGCCGTCCGCGGAGACGAACGGCTCGATGCAATCGAAGTTCGCCTCGCCGCCGGACGAATCGACGCTGACGCGCTCGGTCGTCCCCGTCGATCGATCGCGGACGAAGCAGTCGATGGCGCCGTTGGCGTCCCCGGGAACGAGATTCGTCGCGAGGCCCCAGAAGGCGACGTATCGCCCCTCGGGCGAGATCGAGGTGGGAATGCTGTTCGAATCGCCTTCGACTCCGGAAGCGTCGACGCTGATGCGTTCGAGCGTTCGTGCCGGGAGATCGCAGACGAACGCGTCCCAACTTCCGTTCGTGTCGTGCGGAACCAGGTTCGTCGCGCAACTGCCGAATGCGATCGTCGTCCCGTCCGCGGAGAGGAGCGGATGAGTGCTGTCGTCGTCCCCTTGCGCGCCGGAAGAGTCGACGCTGATGCGATCCGTCGTCCCTGCCGCTCGATCGCGGAGGAAGACGTCGATGCGCTGGTTCGTGTCGCCGGGGACGAGGTTCGTCGCTGCGCTCTGGAAGGCGACGTATCTCCCGTCCGACGAGATCGTCCCGAACAGACTCTCGGCGCTGCCCTGGTTGCCGGAACCGTCGACGCTGACGAGACTCGTCGTGCCCGTCTTCCGATCGCGCACGTAGAGCTGACCCGGCTGGCCTTTCGTTCCGGCGACGAGGTTGGACGAGTTGCTCGAGAACACGACGTAGCGTCCGTCCGCCGAGATCGTGGACGGTGCCCATCCGCTGCCTCCGCCGGCGGGTACGCCGCTCGGATCGACGCTGACGCACTCGGTCACGCCGGTCGTCCGATCGTGCACGAAGACGTCCACCGAGGAATTGGCGTCTCCGGCGACGAGGTTCGAGGCGCTGCCCTCGAATACGACTGCACTTCCGTCACTGGCGATCCAAGCGAAGTCGGTCTCGCCGTTCGCTTCGATTCCCGACGAGTCGACACTGACGCGCATCGTCGGGGAGACTTGGGACCGCGCTGACTCGACGACGAGACCAGCGAGCGTCGCTAAGACCGTCGCACCGATCGTCACTCGTCGCAGACCGACGGCTCGACGACCTGCGTTGATCAGGTTCATGTTGTCCGCCTCGACGTCCATCAACTCCGTCCGTCCCGTCAACCGTGATGTGGATCTACTCGAAGGTGGCGAAGTTCGTCAGAGGCCGATCACCAGTTCCAACCCGGCGGTGAAGGACACGCCCTTCAAAGCGCCGGAGTCCGCTTCGACGGCCTGCAGGTCGACGATCGCGCCCGCCAACGTCGGATCGGCGGAGATCGACCACGCGAACTGATTGTTGCCGTAGGAGAACGAGATCGGCAGCGTCCACGTCGGCAGCACGAGCAGGTCGCCGCCGAGGTTCGAGTGGATGGTCGCGCGCTGCAGTCCGGCGAAGACGACACCGACGGTCGGAGCTCCCGACGAGTTGGCGAGGTCGAGCGTGATCGTCGTGCCGAGCACCGGGTCGGCGCTGGAGGTGAATGAAGGGACGCCGTTGGTGCCGGGGAGTCCGGTGCCGTAGTTCGTCCACGACGCGCCGTGGTTGTCGCGCACGAACACGTCCTTCACTCCGTTCGCATCGCCGGAAACGAGGTTGGTCGCCCAGCTGACGAAGCTGAGCACCTTGCCGTCCGCGGAAAGCGACGGGAAGTAGTCGGTCTCCCCATTCGCTTCCGCGCCAGAGCCGTCGACGCTCTCCCGCGTCGTGAATCCGCTCGTGCGATCGTGGAGGAACACGTCCCGCGCGTTGTTCGTGTCGTTCGCGACGAGGTTCGTCGCCCAGCTCGTGAACGCGACGTAGCGACCGTCCGCGGAGATGGAGGAATCCAGACTGAGGGAGTCCCCTTCGACTCCCGACGAATCGACGCTCACGCGTTCAGTCGTTCCCGTCGAACGGTCATGGATGAAGACGTCGACGACTCCGTTCGTGTCGCCCGGCACGAGGTTCGTCGCGAGACTGTTCATCGCGACGATTCCGCCATCGGCGGAGATCGAAGTCGCGCCGCTGTGCGAGTTGCCCTCGGCGCCCGAGGAGTCGACGCTGATCCGTTCGAGGGTCCGGGTCGCGAGGGTGCAGACGAACGCGTCCCTGCAGCCATTCGTGTCGTTCGGGATGAGGTTCGTCGCATCGCTGCTGAACGCGACGATCGTCCCGTCGGAAGTGAGGACCGGAAAATCGCTTGGGCCGTCGCCCAGCGTCCCGGCGGCGTCAACGCTGAGAAGTTCCGTCGTCCCTGCCGTGCGATCGCGCAGGAAGACGTCCATCTGCTGGTTCGTGTCGCCGACGACGAGGTTCGTCGACCAGCTCGCGAACGCCACGTACCTGCCATCCGGGGAGATCGTCCCGAACGTGCTGTAGAAGTCGCCCTCGGTCCCGGCGGAGTCGACGCTCACCATCTCGGTCGTGTCGAGCGTCCGGTCGCGGACATAGAGCTGGAAGGGGCTGCACTTCCTGCCGGCGATCAGGTTCGTCGAGTCGCTGGCGAAGACGACGTACCGGCCATCCGCGGAGATCGAGGGCGGCGCGACACCCAACAACGCGCCTCCTCCGCCATTGCCGGGGACTCCGTTCCGACCGACGCTCACGCATTCGGTGATGCCCGTCATCCGGTCGTGGGCGAAGACGTCGTTCCTCCCGTTCGTATCGCCCGCGACCAGGTTGGTCGCGGCGCTCTCGAAGGCGACCACTCGCCCGTCGCCGGAGATCCACGTCCAACTGCAGAAGCCGTCGCCCTCCACGCCCGTCGAGTCGACGCTGGCGCGCATCATCGGAACGAACTGCGCCTTCGATCGCGGCGCGACGACGGCGAATGCCGCGACGACCATTACTCGGGACGCGATCCGTCGACGGCAGACGCGTCGACGATCACCATGACGTGCATTCATCTCGACGTCCCCGACGCGCCTTCCCGAATCCCGATCGATCCGCTGTCTTTCCGATCCGCGAGCGGAATCGGGGGCGCGCGCCCAGGCAACGATCGGACCGTGTCGGCAGCGACCGCCCTTTGCCCGGCCCACCGGGGGGCGAGGGCGCCTCTTCTCGCGACGATCGCAATCCGATTCGTCACCCTGCGGGGACAAGGGCGTCGTTCGATCCGTCGACTGCAGCGCTTGCTCGCGGGTCTCTCGCGAGCGCGCCGCGCTGGATCGACCAGCTGCGGCTGTCGGCGACGCAGGACGTCGCGTGGGCGTTGGCGACGAGTCAGGCGTTCCTGTTCAACCGGTAGATCGCGTCAGAATCCGACCGCGAGCTCGAGACCCGGCGTGAAGGAGACGCCCAGCGCGGCGCCGGCGTCGGCTTCGACGGCCTGCAGGTCGATCGTCAGCCCGGCCAGCGTTGCGTCGGCGGGGATCGACCAGAAGTACTGGTTTCCGCCGTAGGCGAACGTGATCGGGAGCGCGAGCAGCGGGAGGAGCAGCAGATCGCCGCCGCGATTGGTGTGGAGCGTGGCGCGCTGCACGCCGGCGAAGAGCAGCCCGGAGGTCGGCACTCCGCTCGAATTCGCGAGGTCGAGCGTGATCGTCGTCCCGAGCGTCGGGTCGCCGCTCGACGTGAACGCGGGGACGCCGTGCGTGCCGGGGAAGCCGGCGCCGTAGTTGGTCCAAGCGGCGAAGTCGGAGCCGTTGACGAACATGTCCGCGCAGTTGTTCGTGTCGCCGGAGACCAGGTTGCTCGCGAAGCTCTGGAAGGCCACGGCCGCGCCGCTCCCGGAGATCCGGGTCCGGTGACTGTCCGCGTTCGCCTCCGTCCCGTTCGAATCGACGCTCACCCGCGTCGTCGTCCCGGTCGACCGATCGTGGACGAAGATGTCCTCGCGGCCGTTCGTGTCGCCCGACACGAGGTTCGTGGCCGAACTCTGGAACGCGACGAACCTTCCGTCCGACGAGAGCGACGCCACGGTGCTGGATCGGTCGGCCTCGACCCCGGCGGAGTCGACGCTGACCCGCTCCGTCACGCCGGTGGTGCGGTCGTGGACGAAGATGTCGGCAGCCCCGTTCGTGTCGCCGCTGACCAGATTCGTCGCGGCGCTGTCGAACGCGACGAAGCGGCCGTCCGCGGAGATCGAGCCCAACTCGCTCCAGCCGTTGGCCTCCGCTCCCGACGAATCGACGCTGTCGCGTTCGATCGTGCCCGCCGAGACGTCGTAGACGAAGACGTCGGTCGTCGCGTTCGTGTCGCCGTTGACGAGATTCGAGGCGTAACTCCAGAACACGACGAACCGCCCATCGGGGGTGATCTTGGGCAGGGCGCTGCGCAGATTCGTCTGGAATCCCTTGGGAGAGAGGCTGATCCGCGTCGTCGTCCCCGCGACGCGATCGCGGAGAAAGATGTCCTCGACGAGGTTGGAGTCGCCCCAGACGAGGTTGTCGGAGGTGCTGCAGAACGCGACGAGCGACCCGTCCGTCGTGACCGTCCCGTGGTCGCTCACTCCGTTGCCGGCCCCCCAGATTCCCGTGCTCACGACCTCGGTCGTCGCCGTGGAGCGATCGCGCAAGTACATCTGCCCGCTCGAGACGGTTCCACCGGTGAGGTTCGTCGCGTCGCTCTCGAAAAGCGCGTAGCGTCCGTCGGCGGAGATCGTGGGAACCTTGAACACGGAACAGTCCCCGTTCCCGGTCGCTCCCGTCGGATCGACGCTCTCGCATTCAGTGACGTGCGTGATGCGGTCATGGACGAAGACGTCGCAGTAGACGTTCGCGTCGCCGGTGACCAGGTTGTTCGCGTTGCTGGTGAAGATGACGAAGCGTCCGTCCGCCGAGATCGACTCGGTGCCGCTCGCGCCGTTCGCCTGCCCGCCCGACGAATCCACGCTGATCCGCGTCGTCCGCGGATTCTGCGCTCGCGACGCGGACGCTAGAGCGAGCAGCGCTGCGCCGAGGAGCGGAACGGATCGCGCTCGCCGGCGCGGACGCTCGATCGCGAGGCGTGTATCGCTCGTCGCCATGACGGACTCCTCGACGGCGGACGCTCGACGGGGACGCGGATCCGGGCTCCGGACCAAGTGAGCGATTCACGCGGGTTTCGTCTACCCCGACGATTCCGGTGGTCAGGGCTACTCTGGTGCCCCCGATTCGTCCCGCCGCGCATCGTCGCGGCCCCTTCGCCTGCCCCCCGCGGAGCTCGTCCATGCGTTCGTCCAGCGTCGTCGCTTTCGTCATTGCCGGAACATTCGCCGCGTCCGCGCACGACGCGCGCGCGCAGCAGCCGATCGAGGGCGTGAGCGTCAACGCGGACGGGACCGTCGTCGGCGCGCAGGACTTCAACCGTCCGAGCCTCTCGCCGGACGGCCGGTGGGTCGCCTTCTCGTCGGGCGCCGACCTCGCCGGCGGCGACCAGAACTCCCAGATCGACGTGTTCCTCCGCGATCGAGCGAACCACGTCACCCTCGTGATGAGCATCGCGTCCGACGGGACGCAGGCGAATGCGCAGTGCTACCAGCCCTCGATCAGCGCCGACGGACGGTTCGTCGCGTTCACGAGCTACGCGAACAATCTCGACCCGGTCGACATCAACAACGTCGCCGACGTCTACCTGCACGACCGCGACCCCGACGGCAATGGGATCTTCGACGAGTCGGGCGCGACGACGATCCTCTTGAGCAAGAGGTGGGACGGCAGCGCGTCGGACGACGGCTCGATCGAGCCCGCCGTCGCGGGCGACGGCAGCGTCGTCGCCTTCGTGAGCGGCTCGAACCTGACGCCCGAAGCCGACGGGATGATGAACCTCTTCCTCTACGACGTCGCCGCCGGGACGCTCCAGTGCATCACCACCGGCATGGACGGGCAGGGCAGCGGCGGCGATTCGCACCATCCGTCGCTGTCGGCCGACGGCAACCTGGTTGCTTTCCAGAGCCACAGCAATCGCCTCGTCCCGCACGACACCAACGGCGACCAGGACGTCTTCGTCTGGAACCGCGAGAGCGGCGTGACGCGCCGCATGAGCGTCGCGACCGACGGGACCGAGGCGAACGACGAGTGCGTCGACGCGGCGATCTCGGCCGACGGCTCGACGGTCGTGTTCACGAGCGAGGCGACCAATCTCGTGACGCCCGCGACCGACGGGCGCCACCACGTCTTCATCCGCGCCCGCGGAGAGCAGGTGACGACGCTGCTCACCCAGCTTTCCGACGGGACGTTCGCGAACGGCCACTCGCTGAACCCCGCCGTCTCCGGCGACGGCCGCTTCGTCGCGTTCGACACGACCGCGAACAACCTCGTCGAGCGCGACGACAACCACGACACCGACGTCCTGCTCGCCGACCGCGACGCCGGCACGTTCGAGACGATCAGCGCCGACTGCATGGGATTCTCCGGCAGCGGCCACAGCACGTTCCCGTCGATCTCTCCGGACGGACGCTTCATCGCGTTCGACAGCGACGCATGGAATCTCGCCGACGAGCAGTTCGGCGGCGACATGATCTACCTGCGCGACCGCACCATCTCCTGGCCGATGGCCTCCGCGACGAGCTACGGCGACGGCTGGCCCGGCACGCTCGGGATCCCGGCGCTCACGTCGAACGTCCTGCCGCAGTACGGCGCGACGATCGACCTCTCGTTCGAC